>Ga0302186_10000856_pt1 | contig 26429 bp, 21 predicted proteins | sample II_Bog_E1_2_FD_198782 | JGI IMG/M metagenome (GOLD analysis project Ga0302186, IMG submission 198782) | Peat permafrost microbial communities from Stordalen Mire near Abisko, Sweden - II_Bog_E1_1 | ecosystem: Environmental > Terrestrial > Soil > Wetlands > Peat | place: Sweden: Abisko... | reverse complement strand
CCTATTACCTATTACCTATTACCTATTACCTATTACCTATTACCTATTACCTATTACCTATTACCTATTACCTATTACCTATTACCTATTACCTATTACCTATTACCTATTACCTATTACCTATTACCTATTACTTGTATCAATACCTATTACCTATTACTTGTATCATCTTAAACTTTACATTCAATTTATATGCACGATAATTTAGTAGAAATGCATTTTCATAATTATTTTGCATAAGAATAAGAATTTTTATTCTTATGCAAAATTAAAAAAGGGAATTAAGATTTAGTCTCTTTCAATTGAGACATAATCTTGAATCATAAAATCTATTTGTTTGTGTGATATAAAATAGTTATGTGATATTTTTATTTCATTGTATGCCTTATATAATAAATCACGATGCAATCCATAATAGATTAACTCATTTATTTTATCGGCAACCTTGTTTTTAAAAATCTTAATTGTTGCATTGCACTCTTTAAAATTATTTAATAGGTCTAAATATGAAAACCAACAAGCCTTTTTTATTTCTGTTGTATCTTCTGGAGATAAAACAATATTTTCGTCCTCTATCAAGAGTATGTAATAAACACGATTTTGGTCGTTGCAAAAATACTTGATATGTGGGGTGTGTTCATGAATTGACACAATTAGTCCCGTTTCTTCCCTAATTTCTCTCATTGCACCATCCCGTGTTGTTTCATTTTCGTTTAAATAACCTTTGGGGATACCAATTCTATTACTATTACTAATTGTAACTAATATTTTGTTTGTTTTTGTATTAAAAATATATGCACCAACTGAATAAGGATAACCATTTTGCATTTGCATTTTGGTAAAAACTTTTCAATTTGAAACGTGCTTGAGAACTTGCGTGCTTAAGAACTTGAGGAGGGTTGCAATCTTTATAGGTCAATATACGAAAGATAGCATTTGATAATTTATTAGATAAAATCCAACTAAATCAATTTTTTATATTAAATAAACTTTTTAATATTATTTATTAAATTATTGAATGATTTATTGAATTATTTATTGAATTATTTATTGAATTATTTATTGAATGATTTATTGAATTATTTATTGAATTAAATAATATTATTTATAATAATGTATTTTTGTGTAATTGTTGGTAAAATATAAATAACAATTACACTTTCGCATAAATAAAAAGTTATATAAAAATAAAATATTATATTAGTATTTAGTATATTTATATAATTTAGTATATTAGTATATTAGTATATTAGTATATAATGGATTTATTAAAACACGGATATAATATTTTAACAGGACAACAGCCGACAGGTGGAAGCAAAGGTGCTAAATCTGGAACAACTCAAAATAAAACGAATGGACCTAAAATAAATAATAATCAAAGGAGAGAAAATTACACGAATATGGGGGCTAATTTAGGGGTCGGACATAAACCGAATTATTTGCCTAATTTAGAGATACCTCCACAAAATTATCCGGTAGAAAATATTAAGCAAATAAAAGACACCTCACTTTATGCATATCCGAATCCAAATGAAGCGACCGACACATACTTTAATCAAAATATGTATGAGGAAAATGTGAGACACCATCAACCAGTTGGACGCGACCCACAACAAATTTATTCGCTCACTGGTAATTGGTTGAATAGTGAGCAGTTTAAATTTAATAATATGCGTCCCTTTGTAGGTGGTAAAGCAACTGGCTATACATATGATACTCAAATTGCTGAATCTATTTTAGACAATTATGTTGGGGCGGGTTCTCAAGTTATAAAAAAAATAGAGCAAGCCCCCCTTTTTCGTCCAGAGGAAAATGTGCAGTGGGCTCTCGGTATGCCTGTTCAAACCGATTTCATTCAGTCACGCATTAATCCATCTTGGAAGGACAATTCTGTAAAACCATTTGAAAGTGAGAAGGTGGGTCCGGGCATTGGTTTAGGTTTTACATCACAAGGTATGGGTGGATATAATTCGGGTATGTTAGTGCGAGACCAGTGGATTGACAAAACAGTGGATGAACTGCGGGTTGCTACAAATCCGCGCATTGAATACGACCTTTTTGGACATGAGGGACCTGGTAATAATGTAATCAAAAATCGCGGTATCATTGGACGTGTTGAAAAAAATCGCCCGGACCGTTTTTATATTCAAGGACAAGACCGTTGGCTTACCACTACTGGTGCATCACAAGGCGAACGATTGCGACCGATTGAAGAACTTGGTGTCATAAACCGCAATGATGGCGAAACATTTTATCCGGGACCGGCTGGAACGCAAGATGGACCACAAGTGGGGCGCGCCCCCACAGCATTTGAGCCGACGAAAAGAACGCAATTGGACGATATTTCTCCAACGGGTTCATCGGCGGTTGGTCGTGGAGGACTGGATGTAAATATGGAGTCTCAATTCCGTAGTTATTCGAATTATCCAACTCACCGCAGTTCAACGGTGCAGCCGCGAACATTTAGTTCGGGGTTTTCATCGGCAATTGGTGCAGTATTAGCGCCAATAACCGATGTGTTGCGTTCAACGAAAAGGGAGGAGATGGCTTCTTGTGGGAAGATGATATGCACAAGTGGTGCGAAATATGCGGTGCCCAAGGATCCGGTTTATAATCCACAAGACGTGGCGCCAACAACGGTTCGCGAGACGACATTGTATGGAACCCAATTTAATATTAATAATCAGGCGGGATTATATGTTGATAATGCGATTCCGGGAATGTTGCCACAGCGCGCGACCACATCGGCGGAGTTTATGGGTTCGGTTGGTGGTGCTGCAACATCTTGGGGTGATATAAATGAATATTCATATAGAAATCAGGTTACAGGAGATAAAACACCAACATTATATAATCGTCCCGCTCTTGGTAATTTGAATTTGTTTAATTCCAATATTGGTTCGGTATGTTCTAAACCAGATGCAAATTGCGGAGACCCTTATTTTGGTTCTGCGAATAATATTATTAAAATGCCCGGCAATTTAGAAACATATGGACATATGACGAGTAGATTTCATGACGACATACCCGGTTCTGCCGCACGTAATCAGTCTTTTGTGGTGGAACAATATTTAAATAATCCATTTATTCCTGCACCATTTTCATTAACATCAAGTGCATAATAAAGCCTACATTGCATTATATTAATTTTTTTGGAGTTAAATAAATTAATATATTTTTGGGGTTATTTTTAGGAGGGGAACAATACTATTGAATATAATAACCATTTATTATTTTTGAGATAACCCAAAAAAAAATATTAAAACCAATTTATTAAGTTTAATTGTTTGTTATTTATTATAAGATTTTTTTGTTTTGGAACAAGGTAAATAAAACTCATATACTTTATATTCACATTGTTCCTCAAAAATATTTAAAAACATATTACTGGTTAGAAAAGATATTAAAAACATATTACAGAGTAAAAGTTGGACACTCATATATAAACATATTCCGTCCCAATATCTTTCTCTCAAATCCCACAAAATATAAAATACAAATCATAAAATAAAACCAACCTTTATGATTTTAATTCCCAATAAAGAGAGAAATATTTAATCCCAATATCTTTCTCTCAAATCCCACAAAATATAAAATACAAATCATAAAATAAAACCAACCTTTATGATTTTAATTCCCAATAAAGAGAGAAATATTTAATCCCAATATCTTTCTCTCAAATCCCACAAAATAAAATATTACAAATATAAAGTTAAACCTAACTTTATGATTTTAATTCCAAATAAAGAGAGAAATATTTAATCCCATTTATATCTTTCTCTCAAATCCCATAAAATATAAAATACAAATCATAAAATAAAACCCAACTTTATGATTTTAATTCCAAATAAAGAGAAAAATATTTAATCACAATATCTTTCTCTCAAATCCCACAAAATATAAAATATTACAAATCATAAAATAAAACCAAACTTTATGATTTTAATTCCAAATAAAGAGAAAAATATTTAATCACAATATCTTTCTCTCAAATCCCACAAAATATAAAATATTACAAATCATAAAATAAAACCAAACTTTATGATTTTAATTCCCAATAAAGAGAGAAATATTTAATCCCAATATCTTTCTCTCAAATCCCGTAAAATATAAAACACAAATCATAAAATAAAACCTAACTTTATGATTTTAATTCCCAATAAAGAGAGAAATATTTAATCACATTTATATCTTTCTCTCAAATCCCATAAAATAAAATATTACAAATATAAAATAAAACCTAACTTTATGTTTTTAATTCCAAATAAAGAGAGAAATATTTAATCACAATATCTTTCTCTCAAATCCCATAAAATATAAAATACAAATCATAAAATAAACCCAAACTTTATGATTTTAATTCCAAATAAAGAGAGAAATATTTAATCACATTTATATCTTTCTCTCAAATCCCATAAAATATAAAATACAAATCATAAAATAAAACCAACCTTTATGATTTTAATTCCCAATAAAGAGAGAAATATTTAATCACATTTATATCTTTCTCTCAAATCCCATAAAATAAAATATTACAAATATAAATTAAACCTAACTTTATGATTTTAATTCCAAATAAAGAGAGAAATATTTAATCACATTTATATCTTTCTCTCAAATCCCACAAAATAAAATATTACAAATATAAATTAAACTTAACTTTATGATTTTAATTCCCAATAAAGAGAGAAACTTTAAGGTTCTTCAATTTATATGAGTTATACAAATGTGTGCGGTTTCCATCTTTTTATAAAAATAAAACCATAAAAGTAAAGTTTTATTTGTATTTATTTTATTGGATTTGAGAGAAAGAATGTTTTTATTGGATATTAAACCCTCAAAGCAATTAAATTATCTTTATATTGTTTTAAATAAATATTCTCATATTAAAGTCCTTATTTATATTAAAACAAAAAGCAAAAAAGATATTAAAAACATAATACTGGTTAATAGTTGGACACTCTTAAATAAATATTCTCATATTAAAGTCCTTATTTATATTAAAACAAAAAAGATATTAAAAACATAATACTGGTTAATAGTTGGACACTCTTAAACAAATATTTCCCCCTTCCCCCTTCCCCCTTCCCCCTTAGGGTTCAACTTGAAAATATATGGTATTGTGGGTATATAAATTATATAATAATTGTTTCTTTTTCTCTCAATTATTATAAAAGACATAAATAGTTAGTTTGTTTTAAAATATAAGGCAAAAATGGATTTAAGACACATATTTAAACAAAATAAAACATTGGTCGCAATTCTCCTATTTTTTTCCATATATGGAATGATATATTTATGGAAACCACCATTTCTTTTTATAAAACCAAATGACACATTGCGCAATTTTGGAATAGGATATAAAAATAAAACAATATTACCCCTCTGGCTTTTTAGTATATTATTAGGCTTATTATGCTATTTCTTTGTAATCTATTATGTTCAATATCCAACCATTTTTATTTAGAAACATAAAATAAACATAAATACCCTTATATAATTCAATGTTTAACCCATCAAATAAATATTAATATCTCATCCTATAAAGTCAAAGTCAAAGTCAAAGTCATTCGTATATATTCAAAATATAGCACACCACACGTCCCCCTCCTCTCGTCCCTTTAGGCATCCAATTGCAATTTATATTTATTTCTGTAAAAATCATAAATATAAAAATATCGCCTAAATACCTAAACATTAAATCCTTAATTTATTTTTAATATGTTTTGCAAATGAAAGGGAGGAGGGAGAGGATTTTTGAATTGTTATTAAGGATAACTTCTCCAATATTCATACGTTCCATTCACATCATAACCTACAGATGAACCAATCGTCGCATTTTGTCCCACAAATGTTTGTAAATAATAAGTTGTATTTGGACTTAATACGGCATACATTTCAATGCGCATTATATCATTATAAAATCCATTCGTTCCCGATTGTCCTCCTATAAAATACATACAAAAATTACAAAGCCCATTATTATTATAAAATCCTGCCTGTGTAGTAGGACTTCCCGATATGTCTGTAGCACTATTAAAAATATCCTTCAAGAGCGGCGCATTCGTATATAAATTCGGACTTGGACCATTTAAAGAACCCGCAACTATTGCAGGCGAAACCGGCACACTTGTTGAACTTGTTAATACAAACGCACCATTCACCTCATCTATATATCCATTTGATAATGTAGCATTATTACCCGTCGTATAATTCGTAGAACTCAAAAAATAAAGCGCATCATTCGTTAAAGTTGTCGTAATTATTGCAGAAATATCAACAATAATTTTATAGATGGCCGTCGATGAATATTTGAATTCACCCGTTGTAAAACTTCCAATTGGTTGTATGTTATAACAATATAATCCAGTATTCGTATAACTAAAATACCCCTTGTCCCCCGCTATACCAACCGAATTTACGCTAAACGACATTTGGGTCAAATATAATTAATTATATAATCTGTTTATATAATTAAGCTATTCCTTAACTCATTTTATAAATTATTTAATACATTGTATAACGATAATTGTCCGCAACACGAGCCATCGCACCTTCCACCGTGGAATCCTTACCACTATATACAAGGTCATGATATAAATATTGTGCAAATGCTGATTGGTCATTTTCTACACGCGTCGATGGCATTGAATAAAATACACGATTTGCATTGTCCAACATAAAATTATTATATAAATCACCGAATAATTGCTTATTTGTATTATGAATACCCGGATTCAATTTTTGAATCGCCTTTTTAACATTCCTTGTAATGTCCTCCGACACATCCAAATTAAATGACGGTGGAGCACTTTTACGGTCCGTATCATACTTTATTTCTGGTAATAACATATTCCCAAAAGGATTTTTATCGGTTTTAGCATAATAATCCGTTTCTAATACATTTTCTAAAGCAATTGGATTCGATATTTGTTTCGCACCCTCTTTTGCACGTCCTGATACAACATTTATCAAATGTTGCGATTCCAATGTTGAAGGCGCTGGATTACTTTTATTTGTTTCTAAATAAAGCGAATCACCATTCTGGCTCAACTCACCATCAAATGCAAGGTCTCTTATTACCGTGTTGTCCGCTTTAAAACCTTCCAAACCCAGACCACCAACACCTCCTATATTCGTATAAAGAAATCCCGCTAAAATAAACATTGTCCCCATTGTTCCACAATAAAGATAAAATCCATTCATCGTTAAAATATAACTTATTATTGACAATAATAAAATCCAACGAATTATAACCATTACTTTTTGGGACATCGACATATCATAACGAATAAAAAGGTCAAAATTCATATTTATCATTATTCTAATTTAAATTATTATTTCAAATTATTATTCCAATTATTATTATTATTATTTGTATTTATAATACAGTATTCCTATATACTATATTATAATATTTTATCCAATTATAAATAACAAATATTACATCTCACTCATTTATTTTTTATTCTTTTTCTTTGGATTCTGCGGTTTCATACTTTCTTTTTGATTTATAACACTCTTTTGTTGCACAAATTGAGACGGCTTTTTTAAAGAACCCGAACACGAACCCGAACCACGCCCAACCGTTTCAAACATTGCAATTAATTCTTCCTCCGAATACATTGGCTGCTCTGCAACCGAAACGTTCGTTTCCATTTTTTTCTTCTTATCTAATCTCTCACGACTTTGACGCAATTTCTCCCTCATTTCTTCAAATTGCATTTGTTTTCGCATTCCATTCATCGTCTCCGCTGCAGCAGCCGATGCAGCATTATTCGCACCTCCACGTCCTTTTCCCTTCATTAATCCCGACAATAGCGACTGAATATTTTCCATTCCCGGAATATTCAAATCTTTCATTTTCGCAAATAACTCTTTCGCCTCTTGCATCATTTCCTTTTGTGTCAATTCACCCGAACGCAACTTCTCCTGAAAACGCTCCCCCACACGTTTAATTAATGTCATAAATTTAGTCGGATCTTGCATTAATTTTTTAAACATCGCCCCCACTTTTTCTCCATTGTCATTTCCTGTACTTTCTGTCTGCTCCTCATCCAAATCAATATCCAACTCAAATGCCCACTCTTGTGCTATTTCTTTCGCAAATTGACCGATTTTACCACCCAATATTGTATTCAAATGCTCCTGCAAATTCTCAATATTTGGAAGCGGAGTTTCATTATCATTATTATGACCAGACTTCCCATTCCCATTCCCATTCCCATTCGGTTTAGGTTCATTATTACAATCATATTCACCTTCACACTCACCTTGTTGATTTATCCATTCCCATAAATCATTCGCCGATTGTCCCGACTGATTCGGTTCCGCATCCTTCTCACAATCCCGACTATTTTTACCTAATTCACTTAAAAACCCTTTCATATCATTCATTACATCTGCAAGTTTAGATTGCATATCATCCGGAGAAATAGCTCCAAATAAATTCGCGGTTTCTTCTCCAAAAGCACTGCTGTTATGAATTGTTCCAACAACCGAACAAAGAATTAATTGTAAATAATTCCAAATAATATTGCGGGTTTGTTCGCTTATGTCTTTGCATCCCCAAATAGCAGAAAAATGAATTCCAGGAAAAAATTCATCCGTTAAAATCACATCGCAGTTCTTATTGTCATTGCTATTACGATTTTTTGATTTAGAATTAGGCGCAGGGACCGATTCATCGGCTTTAAATATGTCGTCGTTTTTATAAATAATATTGAAAAAATGAGGAGGATATACCTTTTGACAATGCTTAAATAACATATTATAATCCTCACCATCTCTCCATTTATCAATAATCAATTTATATTCCGGAAATGTAGTCGATAAATCATTCATAAAATCTTTGAATGTATTTATAAGAGTTAATGGACAAATATCAAGGTCATCTTTCACACCACCCTTCACACCACCCTTCGCATTTTTATTTGTATTCATTATATTAAACCTTTAAAATGACAAACTTATTGGATTTAATTAATAATAAGAAATTAGTCTTATATTATATATAAATTATTTATTTTGAGACAAAAATAACTCAATCAACACAACTAAATATTAAACCTCTAAATTAATACAACAATAATGACATTGATTTATGTAAAAAAATCAATTAATTCAGTTAAAATAAATTAATTCAATTAATTCAGTTAATTCAATTAATTCAGTTAAAATAAATTAAGGTTATTTTTTCTATATATGATATATATTATACATACTAATCCATACACAAATAAAAATTCTTATTGCTTATTGCTTATTGCTTAATGAATAATATATTAGGTCAAAAATGGAATGGACGCGTGAATGCAAAATCATATCCTACACCAGACTCACATACTCAATTTGTAATTCGCAATCCAAATTTAACAAGCACAACATTAAATGACCCACTTTTGGGAATTTGGGATAATTCAAATCTATCTAATGCTTTTTTCTCTCGCGAAAATACACAAATTATACAAAATGCAATTAGACGGGCTATTTACGATAAATCAAATGGACAATATATTATTGATATGCAAGACGTAAATGAATTGCACATTGTTATGCGGTCCGTTTATTTGCAATATACTCGCAATTTGCCAACTGACATAAAAAAACAAATCAATGAATTAAATAAAATGGTATTAAATTATTGTGTTCAACAAGTTTATAGTGAATGTCAAACACGACTGAAATATTTAAATGATATTTCTACATTAGTTATTCCTATTGCACATCCAATAAATGTTAATAATAACGACCGGGAATTAGAATTACACGAATGGTTTTAGTTTCCTAAATGTCAGTTCGTTTATTATTTGAAAAAAAATCATTTGTTTATTAATAAAAAAATGATTTTTTAACAGCCATAATAGTAATTAAATAATAATTTTTAACCATCAATCCCTCAATCCCTCAATCCATCAATCCCTCTTTAATACGCAATAAGATGCAAAAACAATTTAAAGACTGTAAATTTGAGAAAATCACTACAATCACATTTATTGAAGAACACGTGGATTTACACATAGCCAATCCCAATAAAAAACACTGGGATTGGCTATGTGCAAATCCAAATGCAATCCCACTTATTGAAACACATTGGGATAAACTTATCGCTAACAATAAAATAGATTGGCATAGTTTATGTTATAATCCAAATGCAATCCCACTTATTGAAAAATACTGGGATTGGCTTATTGCAACCAATAAGGTTGGTTGGACAAGTTTGTGTCATAATTCAAATGCAATTCCACTTATTGAAAAATACTGGGATTGGCTTATTAGTCACGATAAAATTAGATGGAATTGGTTATTTAAAAATCCAAATGTAATCCCACTTATTGAAAAACACTGGGATTGGCTTGTTGCCAACAATAAAATAGATTTGTCCAATTTATGTTCGAACCAAAATGCAATCCCACTTATTGAAAAAAACTGGGATTGGCTTGTTGCCAACAACGAAATTAATTGGTGGCATTTATGTGATAATCCCACCGCCATCCCACTTATTGAAAAACACTGGGATTGGCTTGTTGCCAACGATAAAATAGTTTTGCCTGAGTTATATAAAAATTCAAATCCAAATGCAATCGGTCTTATTGAAAAACACTGGGATTGGCTTATTACCACCGATAAAATTTATTGGTATGGTTTATGTTATAATCCAAATGCAATCGGGCTTATTAAAAAACACTGGGATTGGCTTATTGCCAACGATGAAATATGTTGGAAATGGTTATGTTATAATCCAAATGCAATCCCACTTATTGAACAACAATGGGATTGGCTTATTGCTAATAATAAAATTCAGTGGGATTGTTTATGCGCTAATCCAAATGCAATTCCACTTATTGAACAACAATGGGATTGGCTCATTGCTAACGATAAAATAGACTGGACAAGTTTATGCGCTAATCTAAATGCAATCCCGCTTATTAAACACCACTGGAATTGGCTTATTGCTAATGATAAAATTAATTGGAGTTATTTATGTGAAAATCCAAATGCAATTTCGCTTATTAAAGAAAACTGGTATTGGCTTTTTGTGAATGATAAAATTAATTGGCATGGGATATGTTGTAATAAAGGACATTATTATAATAATGATGAGTATATTTCTGTTTGTAAATCCTATTTTAGAGAGAAAATCGCAGAAGAAATAATGCAAGTCGTTTGGCATCCCCGAAACATTCACCGATTTCAATATCTATTATTTAATGATGAAGAATCAGACGATGAATAATAAATGATTGAATTTAATCGTTTATTGATAAAAAAAATGATTTTTTATCAATAAATAATAGTAATTAAAAATAATCACCCTTTAAATACTCAATAAGATGCAAAAACAATTTAAAGACTGCAAATATGAGAACATAACTACAATTACATTTATTGAAGAACACTGGGATTGGCTTATTGCCAACGATAAAATAGTTTGGCTTAGTTTATGTTTAAATCCAAATGCAAACTTACTTATTGAAAAACATTGGGAATGGCTTATTGCTAACAATAAAATTATTTGGAGTGGATTATGTGATAATCCAAATGCAATCTCGCTTATTGAAAAACATTGGGATTGGCTTATTGCTAACAATAAAATTATTTGGGGGGGATTATGTCATAATCCAAATGCAATCTCGCTTATTGAAAAACACTGGGAATGGCTTATTGCGAACAATAAAATTGATTGGTATAGTTTATGTGCAAATCTAAATGTAATTCCATTTATTGAAAAACACTGGGATTGGCTTATTGCTAACGATAACATTTACTGGAAACATTTATGTTGTAATCCAAATGCAATTCCACTTATCAACCAACACTGGGATTGGCTTATTGATAACGATAAAATTTATTGGAAATATTTATGTTGTAATTTAAATCCAATCCCATTTATTAAAGAAAAATGGGATTGGCTCATTGCTAACAATAAAATTGATTGGTTTAATTTATGTGCAAATCCAAATGCAATTCCACTTATAAACCAACACTGGGATTGGCTTATTGCTAACGATAACATTCATTGGGATGACCTATGTAATAATTCAAATGCAATTCCACTTATTGAAAAACACTGGGATTGGCTTATTCAACACAATAAAATAAGTTGGGATGAATTATGTTGGAATCCAAATGCAATTCCACTTATTGAAAAACCCTGGGATTGGCTTATTGCTAACAATAAAATAAATTGGGGTTGGTTATGTTGGAATCCAAATGCAATTCCGCTTATTGAAAAGCACTGGGATTGGCTCATTGCTAATAATAAAATAGACTGGACAAGTTTATGCGCTAATCTAAATGCAATCCCGCTTATTGAAAAACACTGGGCTTGGCTTATTGCTAACAATAAAATTGATTGGGTTGGATTATATAATAATCCCAATGCAATCTCACTTATTAAAGAAAACTGGAATTGGATTATTGCCAATAATAAAATTGATTGGCAAGGGATATGTTGTAATGAAGGACATTATTATAACAATGACGAATATATTTCTGTTTGTAAATCCTATTTTAGAGAGAAAATCGCAGAAGAAATAATGCAAGTCGTTTGGCATCCCAAAAACATTCACCGATTTCAATACTTATTATTGGATAATGAAGAATCATATGATGAATAATAAATGATTTTTTCAACAAAAATAATATTAATTAAAGTTTATAAAAAAAATGATACTTTTTTAATTACTATAAATAATAGTAATTAAAATTAAACCTTTAATACTCCCTCAATCCCTCAATCCTTTTACCCGCTTTACTTCGCTTTATTCGCTTTACTACGCATTAAGATGCAAAAACAATTTAAAGACTGCAAATATGAGAACATAACTACAATTACATTTATTGAAGAAAATTGGACTTGGCTTATTGCCAATGATAAAATAGATTGTCATTGGTTATGTTGTAATCCCAATGCAATCCCACTTATTGTAAAACACTGGAATTGGCTTATTGCAAACGGTGGGGTTAGTTGGGGTGGTTTATGTGGTAATTTAAATGCAATCCCACTTATTGAAAAACATTGGGATTGGCTCATTGCAAACAATAAAATAGATTGGCGCGATTTATGTGCTAATCCAAATGCAATCCCACTTATTGAAAAACACTGGGATTGGCTTATTGCCAATAATAAAATAGATTGGCGCGATTTATGTTATAATCCAAACGCAATTCCACTTATTAAAAAACACTGGGATTGGCTTATTGCTAACAATAAAATTCATTGGGAAGGGTTATGTTATAATCCAAATGCAATCCCACTTATTAAAGAAAAATTGGATTGGCTTATTGCTAACAATAAAATGGATTGGGAATGTTTATGTGAAAATCCAAATGCAATCCCACTTATTGAAGAAAAATGGGATTGGCTTATTGCCAATAATAAAATAAATTGGAATGGTTTAAGTATGAATACAAATGCAATTCCACTTATTGAAGAAAAATGGTATTGGCTTATTGCTAACAATAAAATAATGTGGCTTTATTTATGTCATAATCGAAATGTAATTCCACTCATTGAAAAAAAATGGGATGGGCTTATTGCGAATGATAATATTTATTGGAATAGTTTATGTCGTAATCCAAATGCAATTCCACTTATTAAAGAAAAATGGAATTGGCTTATTGCGAACAATAAAATTATTTGGACTGGATTATGTAATAATTCAAATGCAATCCCGCTTATTAAAGAAAAATGGGCTTGGCTTATTGCTAACAATAAAATTCATTGGGTTGGATTATTATATAATCCCAATGCAATCTCACTTATTAAAGAAAACTGGAATTGGCTTATTGCCAATAATAAAATTGATTGGCATGGGATATGTTGTAATCAAGGACATTATTATAACAATGACGAATATATTTCTGTTTGTAAATCCTATTTTAGAGAGAAAATCGCAGAAGAAATAATGCAAGTCGTTTGGCATCCCAAAAACATTCACAGATTTCAATACTTATTATTTAATGATGAAGAATCAGACGATGAATAATGACGAATGATACAAAATTATTATTTTTTTGTTTAAAAATAATAATTAAATATTAACCGAATACTTTTACACCTTTTTTTTATATTTCAAACGCCAATTTTTACATAGTTCTATGATAATGAATTTATTATTTTACTAACTGAGAAAATATTTCATTTATAATATTAGATTCGATTTGAATAACCCCATAATGTGGATTAGTAGGCATTATTATTTTCACCATTTGTTCAATTTGTTTTTTTCTCTCAATAACATAAATTTTTAATTCATTGAGTGACAATTTTGGAACATTTGAATTACTGTTTATTATGTATTCCATAAAGTATTCCGATGTAATCATTCGTTCAATGCGTTGATTACCAAATATTTTGTCACTAAAATGAAACCACACTTGTGCAATTAATTTCCATATATCTTTTGATATTTGAAAAAATATATGTTGATTAAAATAGTTTTTATTTCCCACAAAATCAACAACCGCAAATTTCAACGCTATCATCAAATATTGCTCAAATAATGATTTTTTAATAAAATTTAATTTACTTTTATGTAATTCTATTAAATTCATTACCTTTATAATTGCAGTTTTATCAAATGTTGTTTGTGATAGTGTATGCGGTGATTGCAGTGTTGGCGTTAATTCTTGTGAATGTGAATGTTTTAAAGGTGAGGGTGATGATAATGTTAAATTTATGTTATGAGATTTGGGATTAGAATGCTTTAAACTATAATTGTCCAAATATTCTTTTAAATATTGATAAGCCTCGTTAATTTGTTTCATTTTCTCATGAGAAAAAGAAATACATAATGGATTTTTATCGGGATGCCACTTACGAGCAGAAATTTTATATAAACGAGATAATTTATCTACTGTTAGTTTTTCTCTCTCTTTTTTATTTATTTCTAATATATTTAAATAATAAATCATATCATATGTATAACTTATTTTTTGATTATTAGTATCGTCATTATTAGTATCGTCATTATTATTATCGTCATTATTATTATCGTCATTATTATTATTATTATTATTATTATTAAACATTGACATTTATTATTTTACTTTAAAAATAAATATGAATAAATAATAAATAATAAATAATAAATAATAAATAATAAATAATAAATAATAAATAATAAATAATAAATAATAAATAATAAATAATAATAATAATAATAAATAAATGCGTTTATAATTATTATATAAAAATAATTTTTAATATTAACGGATAATGCTTTATTGATAAATAAAATGTCATTAAATAGTTCGGATGAAATATTGGATATTCATAATTCAATTAAAAATAAATTGTTATACTTTAAAACGATAAATAAAATCCCGAATATTATTTTTCATGGTCCATCTGGTTCTGGGAAAAAAACAATTGTGAATGATTTTATTAAATTAATATACGATAATAATAATCAAATAATTTATTCATATGTTATGTATGTTAATTGCGAACAAGGTAAAGGAATAAAATTTATACGCGAAGAAATAAAATATTTTTCAAAAATAAATATTAATACCTCATCTATTATTCATTCCACTATTAATTCAAATGGCATATCAGAAAAGAAAAAATACTTTAAAATTATTGTTCTATTAAATGCCGATAAATTAACAAATGACGCTCAATCCGCGTTAAGACGGTGTATTGAAATTTATAGCGAAAACACACGATTTTTTATGATTGTTGAAAATAAATATAATCTTTTAAAACCCATATTATCTCGTTTCTGTGAAATAAATATACCGCTTCCAATGATTACAATAAAACAAAACAATATGTCTCAACTAAAATCAATTAACTTACATAAATATAATATTGAAAAAACATTTCATTCATCCATAAATAAATTTGAAACAACACGAATTTATAATTTAAAAACATATATTTTAAATTTTAAAAATAAATTGTCTGCCCATACCCTACCCGACAACAATACCAATACCCTACCCGACAACAATACCAATAATGATAGTGATAGTGATAATGATATGTCAAATAATTTATTAAAGACAGGGACAGGGACAGGGACAGGGACAGAAACAATTAAATTAATGAATTTTTGCAAATTTTTGTATGAGAAAGCATATTCGGCTTTAGATGTAATTTATGTATTAGAAAATGACAATACTTTTACAGAACAAATGGCTATATCTATTGAAAAGAAATATGAATTATTATTGACATTCTATAAAGTAAAAAAAGAATTTCGCAATGAATGTTTGTTATTTTTTTTTATATTTCATTTCATGATGAATGATACTGCGTGTTCTTTAGAAGGTATTTCATTTATTTAGAATTATTTATGTTTTTATATTATTATTACATAAACAATGCAATTAATAATAATAATAATATAAATAATATAATCACGTCCCTTTTTCCCTCATTTTTCTTATTAAATTGATAATGGAGTTTGGAATGTGTTATTTTTTGAATAAACTATAAAATGCGGATGTATTTACGTTATTTTGAATTCCTAAATTGGACAATTCATCTGCACGTTTATTTTTATCTCTATAAACATGCTGATATTCAATTGTATTAAAATGTGTATTTAAATCACATACGGTTTTATGGAGTACTATTAAATGAGGCGATTTTACTTTATAAGTTCCTTTTACTTGTTTTATTACTAACTCACTGTCCCCTCTTACAATTAAATGATGAATATCCATTTCAACAGCATATTTAAGTCCCAAAATTAATCCCCCATATTCTGCAATATTGTTTGTTTCCGATTTTCCAATAAATTGTGATTTAGACCATATTTCAACTAATTTATTATTTACTTGTTCATAGATAACTGCACCAGCGCCAGATAAACCAGGATTACCACGCGATGCACCGTCAAAATACATTATATACTTTTTTGCATTGGTTGAAGATTTATCATTACTATTCATTTCCATTTCATATAATAATATATAATAATATATAACAACAATATTAAATATAAATTTAGTTTTATATTGTTTTAGAATCCAAAATAAAAAAACATAATTATTCATTAAATATGTTTATTAGTTCATTCAAATCAATAAAATAAGCCCAAAAGAGAATTGCAACGATTACTTTGCTTCCATAATCGAAATAATGTGTGTCTAATGATGGAATATCATATATTAATACATCTTGTAATAAATTGTCGGTTATATTTAACAGAAGTTGGGCTTGATTTACGAAATCCATCATTTTAGTTGTTTATAAGTGTTCAAAAGCAAAATTATAACGCTTCTTTTTGAATGTCGCAGTGAATTTGTTGTTTTATATTCTAAATAACTTTACTATAAACATAATTCAATTTTATTTATTATTATTATTATTATTATTATTATTATTATTATTATTATTATTATTATTATTATTATTATTATTATTATTATTATTATTATTATTATTATTATTATTATTATTATTATTATTATTATTATTTAACAAAAAATAAAAAATAAAAAATAAAAAATAAAAAATAAAAAAAATAAGGTCTTATCACATATTCCTCAACCTTTCATTAGGTTCTTCTATTGGAATGTCGCGCGTGCGTGCCTTTAAAATTGAAACTAATTTATGCATAATTATTCATAATTATTCATAACTAATATTAGCCAATAAAAAAGAAACAATTTTTTAATGAATAAAAAAAGGGAAGAAAAGGCAGTCGTACTGCGTTCTTTTTTTAGACTTCCTCCCATTGGTTTTACGTAGGTTAGGTTGGGAGCGCCCTACATCCGACCATTTTGTCTAGTCGGTGACGTAGAACTCCGTTTTGGAGTTCTCATTGCAGTTATGCAAGGTATTTGACAGGGCGTTTATTAATATGCCATATCTGGAGGATTTTCTTTCTGTCCTCCGATCGTTGGAAACGGTCAATCTCCATACTGGTTGGTAAAAGAGCGAAAGACTCTTCTAATGAGATGACTCCTATTCCACAGGGGCGTTCATTGCGAACTCTCTTCTGTTTGTCCTGAATCGTGTTCAGAGCACTTTGGCTTGAATCTATCTCATTAGGACTTCTGGAAAGTGCGTTGGATGCTTTGGATGCTTTAGTCGTAATATCGTTCTCGGGGGCGGTCTTGCGCTTGTTGGACACAGTAGCAGAATGTTCAGCCATTATGAAAGCAGGCAGGAGGGCGGGAGAAGAGGCACGGGCAGTAAGATTCGTGTAAGCGTATCTATCTCTTACGAACGCGCAATCTCTGGAGATGCGTGTTTGGGGACAGATGTGTAATTTTAGTATAAATTCATTAAAATTATATTCAATTTTTTTTATTTTTATTTTTATTTTTATTTAACAAAAAAATAAAAAAATAGGTCTTATCACATATTCCTCAACCTCTCATTGGGTTCTATTGGAATGTCGCGGGTGTGCCTGATGTCAGGTCTTATCACATATTCCTCAACCTCTCATTGGGTTCTATTGGAATGTCGCGTGTGTGCCTTTAAAATTGAAACTAATTTATGCATAATTATTCATAACTAATATTAACCAATAAAAAATGAATCAATTTTTTAAATTATTTTTTTATTTATTTATGCATTTTTTATGAATAAAAAAACGGAAGAAAAGTCAGGCATTCACTCTGCCACTTCCTTTTCTTCCCCCTCAATTGTTTTGGTAGGGTTGGGGGGGTCCTACCTCCGACTTCAATTAGTCGGAATCCTCGGCGGAATCCTCGGCGGAATCCTCTGCGGAATCCTCGGCGGAATCATCGGCGGAATCCTCGGCGGAATCATCGGCGGAATCCTCGGCGGAGCCCTCGGCGGAATCCTCGGCGGAATCCTCTGCGGAATCATCGGCGGAGCCCTCGGCATCAATATCGACAAGGTATTGGTCGATGAGGTCGAGTTGTTCCATGCATCGATTCTTGTGGATTTGGAACTCTCGGGCACGGAAAGTGTCGCGTTCGTCTTGTAACTCACTGAACGTACGCTTGTTGCTCGGGGCCTTTTTTTGTTTATCCTCACGGTGTTCTTGCTCACACTCAAGCACAAACACAATCTCCTTCACAATATCTTCACGAAAACTGTTGATGAATTGAGTTGCAGTAGCGAGTTGTTGGGTCACAGTAGCGAACTTGCACTCAAGCGTTTGAATGAGGCGATTTTTCTCTTGGTTTTCTTGAGTCGCAGTAGCGAGTTGTTGGGTTGCAGTAGCGAGAGCGAGACGTTGGTTCGCGAATTCGCGTCGTTGGTTCGCGGATTGGTTTGCGGATTCACGTCGTTTGAATGCAGTAGCAATTAGTTGGTTTGCAGCAACAAGTCGTTGGTTTGCAGCAACATGTCGTTGGTTTGCAGTAGCAATTCGTTGGTTTGCCGTAGCGAGTTGTGCCGGTAGGCTGCAAGTCGCACGATTTCTCTCTCTCACGATTGTCATACAACCATAATCAATGAAATTGATTTGGTTTTCGATAAGTTGGTCAGACATTGTGAAAGTAAGCAGGGGGGCGGGGCGGGTGCAGAATATATCAGTTGAATAAATTGCAATAGGCTGTTAAAGCGAGCAGGGGGTATCTCTCGTGATTACTTTTCAATAAGTATCCTTCACAAAAGATTGTAATTTTAGTATAATTCATTAAAATTGCGATCATTTTTTTTTATTTATGCATTTTTGTGAGTTTAAATTATTGTGATTAATTTCCAATAACTTCCTTTATATTTTTAGCCGCGTATCATAGAATCGTAAATTTGAATTTATATAAAAAATAAAAATAAAAATAAAAATAAAAATAAAAATAAAAATAAAAATAAAAATAAAAATAAAAATAAAAATAAAAATAAAAATAAAAAAATATTATTGGAAAAAAATTAAATGTTTAAGGCAAATGATTTGCGTTTATTGGTATATAAAAAGATATAAATATTATTTATTACAATTTATTATAGGTAAGTTAGTAATCAATTTGCATTTAATTAACTCATATAACTGTTATGAGTTCAACATCAAATAATAAAAATATTTTAGAAGCATTTAACGCACATTTTATTGATTTTATTTCGGATGTGCAACGTATTTTTCCGGATGAAGAACAATTATTGAGGGCTAAAAACACGGTTATTAGTGTTTCAAAGTTGGACCCACAAACACTTATTATTGTTTGGAAATTTTATGTTATTGGTAAATACGAGACACATATATTGGCGGGAGATATTGATTTTTTTGTGAATAAAGATTACACAGATGAATTGAAAAATTTAGGAAAAAATACTGAAAAAACAGACAAAATTATTCAAACGATTAATAATTTGCGAAGTAAAATTAAAAATATGTCTGATTCAAATAAAGAAAAAACAATTATTTATATGCAGAATCTGACAAAATTATCTCTAATGTATAAAGATTAATACTATTTATTTTATGAATGCAAAATCAAACATAAAATAAATATTTTCTGTGTAAAAAAATAAATCGTTATCGTGTATTTTTTGTGATTTTCAATGAAAATTATTATCTAATTTTTTTAACATTTTCGGGTTTAATAATATCCAATGAACAATATCTTATGTTTCATTCATTCATCATCATCTAATTCTTCATCATTCACTAATAAGTATTGAAATCGGTGAATGTTTCGGGGATGCCAAACGACTTGCATTAGTTCTTCGGTGATTTTCTCTCTAAAATAGGATTTGCAAACTGCAATATACTCATTATTGTTATAACAATGTCCTTCATTACGACATAAACTGACCCAACAAATTTTATTGTTGGCAATAAGCCAATTCCAATATTTTTCAATAAGTGGAATTACATTTGGATTTTCACATAAATCAGACCAATCTATTTTATTGTTTGCAATGAGCCAATCCCATTGTTGTTCAATAAGTGGGATTGCATTGGGATTAGAACATAAACCATTCCAACTAATTTTATTGTTTGCAATAAGCCAATCCCAGTGTTTTACAATAAGTGGGATTGCATTTGGATTACGACATACCATAGGCCAAATAATTTTATTGTTGGTAATGAGCCAATCCCAATGTTTTTCAATAAGTGAAATTACATTTGGATTTTTAAATAACCAATACCATTCTATTTTAATTTTAGCAATGAGCCAATCCCAGTGATGTGTAATAAGTGGGATGGCATTTGGATTAGCAAATAAACAATCCCAATCCATTTTTTTTTTAGCAACGAGCCAATCCCAGTGTTTTTTAATAAGTGGGATTGCATTTGGATTTGCACATAACTCAGACCAACTTATTTTTTTTTTAGCAATAAGCCAATCCCAGTGGGTTTCAATGAGTGTATTTGCATTAGGATTAGCACATAAACACTCCCAAACTATTTTTTTTTTAGCAATAAGCCAATCCCAGTGATGTGTAATAAGTGGGATTGCATTTGGATTAGCACATAAACACTCCCAATCTATTTTATTGTTAGCAATGATCCAATCCCAGTGTTTTTCTAAAAGTGGGACGATGGCGGGATTGTTCATTAACAAATACCAACTAATTTTATTGTTAGCAATAAGCCAATCCCAGTGTTTTTCAAACAGTGGAATTGCACTTGGATTTAAACATAAATTATCCCAAATTATTTTATTGTTAGCAATAAGCCAAACCCAGTGTTTTTCAAACAGTGGAATTGCACTTGGATTTAAACATAAATTATCCCAAATTATTTTATTGTTAGCAATAAGCCAAACCCAGTGTTTTTCAATAAGTGGAATTGCACTTGGATTACAATATAAACCAATCCAATTTATTCTATTGTGTTGAATAAGCCAATCCCAGTGTTTTTCAAACAGTGGAATTACATTTGAATTAAGCCATAAATAATACCAAAACAACTCTTGTTCATTGAGTGTAATAAACCAATCCCATTTTTTTTCAATAAGATGGAATGCATATTTTTTCTCATATTTACAGTCTTTAAATTGTTTTTGCATCTTATTTGTGTATTAAAGAGGATAAGCAGATTAAGCGATTAAGCGATTGAGGGGTTGAGGGGAGTATTAAAGGTTTAATTTTAATTACTATTATTAATAGTAATTAAAAAAGTATCATTTTTTTATTAATAAAAAAATAAATTCATTCATTCATTCATTCATCGTTGTCATCATCATTCGCTAATAAGTATTGAAATCTGTGAATGTTTCGGGGATGCCAAACGACTTGCATTAGTTCTTCGGTGATTTTTTCTTTAAAATAGGATTTGCAAACTGCAATATACTCATTATTGTCATAATAATGTCCTTCATTACGACATAAACTGACCCAACGAATGTTGTTGGTTGCAATAAGCCAATCCCATTTTTCTATAATAAGCGAGATTGCATTGGGATTATTACATAATCCAGACCAATTCATTTTATTGTTAGCAATAAGCCAATTCCATTTTTCTTTAATAAATGGAATTGCATTTGGATTTTCACATAACCAACCCCAATCGATTTTATTATTGGCAATAAGCCAATCCCAGTGTTTTTTAATAAGTGGGATTGCATTTGGATTATTACAAAGACATTTCCAATCCATTTCATTGTTAGCAATAATCCTATCCCAGTGTTTTTTAACAAGCAGAACTACATTTGGATTACAACATAAACGGAGCCAATTCATTTCATTTGTTGTGATAAGCCACTCCCTTTTCTCTTCAATAAGTGGGATTGCATTTGGATTATTACAAGAATAAATACATTCTATTTTATTATTTGCAATGAGCCAATCCCAGTGGTTTTCAATGAGCGGGGTTGCATTTGGATTACAGCATAACCTGTCCCAATTAATTTTATTATTGGCAATAAGCCAATCCCAGTGTTTTTCAATAAGGGGGATTGCATTGGGATTATAACATAATATAGACCAATCTGGCCAAATTATTTTATCGTGTTGAATAAGCCAATCCCAGTGTTTTTCAATAAGGGGGATTGCATTGGGATTAGAATATAAATTATACCAATCAATTTGGTTGTTGGCCAAGAGCCAATCCCAGTGTTTTTCTAAAAGTGGAATTGCATTTGGATTAGCACATATATGTTGCCAATCTATTTTATCGTTAGCGAAAAGCCAAACCCAGTGTTTTTCAATAAGTGGAATTGCATTTGGATTTGCACATATCCCATACCAACTTATTTCGTTGTTAGCAATAAGCCAATCCCAGTGTTTTACAATAAGTGGAATTGCATTTGGATTCATGCACAATTCGACAGAATCTATTTTATCGTTAGCAATAAGCCAATCCCAGTGTTCTTCAATAAATGTGATTGATGTTATTTTCTCAAATTTACAGTCTTTAAATTGTTTTTGCATCTTATTTGTTTATTAACGGATGAAATGAGTTATTATTTAATTACTATTATTTATAATAATAAAAATAGTGTCATTTTTTTAACAATAAACAAATGATTTCATTATTCAATAATAATGGTGCATTTAGTTCTTCGGCTATTTTGATACACTCGCACTCGCACTCGCACTCGCACATTTTCTCCCTAAAATAAGATTTACTTACAAAGGCGATATATTATTATTATTGTTATTATTATTATTGTTATTATTATTATTGTTATTATTATTATTATTGTTATTATTATTATTATTATTATTATTATTATTATTATTATTGTTATTATTATTATTATTATTATTATTGTTATTATTATTATTATTATTGTTATTATTATTATTGTTATTATTATTATTATTATTATTTTCATAAATACCTCTATTTTGATATAATCCATTCCAACTTATTTTATTATTGGCAATAAGCCAATTCCAGTTTTCTTTAATAAGTGGGATTGCATTTGGATTTTCACATAAACATTCCCAATCCATTTTATTGTGTTGAATAAGCCAATTCCAATTTTCTTTAATAATCTGGATTGCATTTGGATTATAACATAACCCTTCCCAATAAATTTTATTGTTAGCAATAAGCCAATCCCATTTTTTTTTAATAAGTGGGATTGCATTTGGGTTTTCACATAACAATAGCCAAATTATTTTATTGTTAGCAATGAGCCAATCCCAGTGTTTTTCAATAAGTGGGATTGCATTTCGATTCAAATATAATCCGTTCGCATCTATTTTATTGTGTTTAATAATCCAATCCCATTGTTTTTCAATAAGTGGGATTGCATTTGGATTGCAACACAACCCTTCCCAATTTATTTTATTGTATTGAATAAGCCAATCCCATTGTTTTTCAATAAGTGGGATTGCATTTGGATTGCAACACAACCCTTCCCAATTTATTTTATTGTGTTGAATAAGCCAATCCCATTGTTTTTTAATAAGTGGGATTGCATTGGGATTACAACACAATCCTTCCCAATTTATTTTATTGTGTTGAATAAGCCAATCCCATTGTTTTTCAATAAGTGGGATTGCATTGGGATTACAACATAAATGTGACCAATCTATTTTATTGTGTTGAATGAGTGTGTCCCATTGTTTTTCAATAAGTGGGATTGCATTGGGATTTATATATAACCCGACCCAATCTATTTTATTGTTAGCAATGAGCCAATCCCAGTGTTTTTCAATAAGTGGGATTGCATTTGGATTCATACAAAAACTAATCCAATATATTTTATTGTCTTCAATAAGAGTGTCCCAATGTTTTTCAATAAGTGGGATTGCAATTGGATTATTACATAAATTGTGCCAATATATTTTATTGTTTGCAATAAGCCAATCCCAGTGTTTTTCAATAAATGTGATTACTGTTATTTTTTGATATTTGCAGTCTTTAAATTGGGTTTGCATTTTTAAGTGTATATGTATATGTATGTATATGTATGTATATGTATATGTATGTATGGATGCGTGTGTGTGTATGGGTGCGTGTATGTGTGTGTGTGTATGGGTGTGTATGGGTGCGGTGTGTGTATATGGGTGCGGTGTGTGTATATGGGTGCGTGTATATGTGTGTATTAAAGTTTAAAACTGTGATGAATGTCATTTTTTTTGTTGTGTAATGGAAATGGTATTAAGTATTCTATTTTCTTTTTTTTTCAAAGTCATATATTTATTTTTTGACATATATTTTCCAATATAGATTGGAAGGGTTATTGTGGTCGGTATTTCTCTCAAATAGTCGATTTAATTCTATTTTTGAAACGAATCCATAATTGTGAATTAAATAGTCGATCCATTTTTTTGTTTTATAGTTATCAACATAATTTTTTTTGTATTGTATTATTTGTGATTCAGTTTGTTGTGGAGTTTCAATTAAATGATATAAATGGTGTTCCCAATCAATAACAAATTTATCGTCGGGTGTTTTGCAGTCGTGTTCTTTAATAAATAATAATGCGCCAGATTTGCAAAGGCGATTTAAATTTTTAAAGGTTGCATTAATGGTTTCATCTGTCATATGATGTAGAGTTACCATAATAAATACGATGTCGAGTGATTTTGGTGTTATGGTTGGAATATTATTGTTGTCCCAAAAAACGTATTGAATATGGTCAGAGTTAGAGAATGCATATGGTTCAGTCCATGGTGTTATTTGTTCAACACAGTATAAATTTTCTTTGGATATTTTGAGTGATGTTCCGATTTCCTTTAAAATTTGCCCATTTCCGCCTCCGATGTCTGCGATTTTAATATCTTTGTGGTCTTTAATAGAATAATTTTGTGAGATATATTTTGTTAATTTGTCGGAAATGTAGGTGCGGTTGGGTTCTATATTTTTTGTATTTTTTTGCATATGGGAATGTATTAATTTTGATATTTGCACAAATTTATTTGCCGAATTGGACCTATCTTTAAGTAATATTTGTTGAATGTTTTTTTTAATTGCATTTATTTTAATTATTTTATTGATAATAGTTTCTATTCTTTTAAATAAACTATTGTTCATTTTATTATTGTTATTATTTATTTTATTGTTATTATTATTCATTGTTGTATTATTTGAAATTGATTTTATTTTTTTGATAGATGTTTTAGCGTGTTTAGATGAAGGACATTTTCCATTCAATAAACGAATTCCATATTTGCATGTTTTTAAAGGACATTTTCCATTCAATAAACGATTTCCATATTTACATTTATATATGTTTGATTTTGTTTTCATTTATGTTTTTATGTTTTTATGTTTTTATATATAATATTTTATATTATTATGTTTTGGATATAAAAGATATGATAAGATATGATATGGCGTAAAAAACGACAAACAATTAAACTTAATAAATTGTTTTTATATTGTTTTATATTGCGCGAAAAACGACAAACATTTAAACTTAATAAATTGTTTTTATATTGTTTTATTTTGAGTTAAAAACGACAAACATTTAAACTTAATAAATTGTTTTTATATTGTTTTATTTTGAGTTAAAAACGACAAACATTTAAACTTAATAAATTGTTTTTATATTGAGTTAAAAACGACAAACATTTAAACTTAATAAATTGTTTTTATATTGTTTTATTTTGCGCGAAAAAATGACAAACATTTAAACTTAAT
>Ga0302186_10000855_pt1 | contig 26431 bp, 33 predicted proteins | sample II_Bog_E1_2_FD_198782 | JGI IMG/M metagenome (GOLD analysis project Ga0302186, IMG submission 198782) | Peat permafrost microbial communities from Stordalen Mire near Abisko, Sweden - II_Bog_E1_1 | ecosystem: Environmental > Terrestrial > Soil > Wetlands > Peat | place: Sweden: Abisko... | reverse complement strand
CGAATAAAATAATTCAAATCAACGAATATTTGGAATTTAATAAAAAGGAGATGTTTGTTTTTCAGGATTTCAAGATTGAGGAACAAAAGGAAAATATTGAAGAAACAAAAGAATTAATCAACTCATTGCTAAAAATCAAAACTAGAATTGAAGAAGATGATTATGAAATTATAAAATTCGAAGCTCACTTTGATGAATTTGACGGAAAGAGAAAGGAAAATGAAATAGGGAAAAACTTTAGAGATTTGCACAACTTGAATCAAAATAACAGGAATGAAGAAGAGAAAAAAGAAGAGAAAGTTCTTGAAGAAGGTGAAGAAAAAAATTCAGACCCTAAACTCTTGGCAAAGAAAAAGAAATATCTTGATATTTTAGAAAATTTGTCATCAAAGTTGAAAAATGTTGTAAAAAAACCTCAAAATTTCTTTTTAATTTTTGTTAAGGCACCATCTTATGCTCATCAGTTTAAACTTAGCGAATCTGCAGAGGGAGCAGTGGAATTTATAGATTTTTTCTTCTTAGATGCATTTTTGGGTCTTGAGAGCTTAGATGAGAAGATCATTCGATTGTTCCAAGCTTTCTTTTTGCTTGAAAACCTGCCTTACGAGAAAAACATTAGTATGGATGAGATGGCTGAACTTATTAAATCCTATATCAAAGAAAACAACATCCGTAAGTTTGATCAAAAAAAATTAAATTTCTTTTATTTAGGCAGGGAGTTGGAAGTCATCGACCAAAAAATTAAAAAAATGGACATTAAAGCTAAGATAAAATTGGAAAAATTAGTAGAAAAATACAAGTTTGTGATTTCGCCATCCAACTTTGATACAATTGATGCCTTAAGCAGCGTTTTGGCATTTGTTATGTGTTTGCGAATATCTTGGAGTTGTGAAAGAAGACATTGCTGATAATAAAAAATTGGAATTAATTATAGAACCACGGATTGAAAGAATCGCTATTTACAATTATGAAAAACAACAACATTATCGGCAAAAAGTTACAATTTAGAAAAGAAATTATGAATTACCTTTAATTTCTAACTTAAAAAAAATTAGATGATTCATTTTATATTTTTATTTTTATTAATTATTTTTTTTTTATTTTATGGATTGTTTTCTTTTATTTTTAGCTATTTTACTTTTATTATATAGTTGACACTCCCTTAATTGTGTTTTATAAAAAAAAAAAAAAAATATTTATGAAGAAAAATTTTTATTGAATCACCTATAATAAAATGTTAATTTCCAAATATTTTTTTAATAACTTGATCTTTATAGATTTCCTCATCTGTAATTTTCAGGTCATTGAATATATTGAAAACTTTGAGATCAAACTCTTTTCCATATTTATCTTCAACATGATTTTTTAAAAACTCTTCATATCCCATGAAACTAAGCATTTCCAACTGATGATTTTCTGTAACGTCATTAATATTGAAAACCACAGAATTTTTCAAATGTTTTTTCTTGTAGTTTTCTAAAACTATTTTAAAAAGAAACGTTTTCAATAGAAATTTTTTGCTCAATTCATATTGAAGCTCTTCATAGTCATATTCCAAAAAATCTGGGATTTCTGCTTTTTTCAAAAGACAATCATTAAAAATGAATATTTCGACATCATACTTTTGCAAAAAATCTCTAAAATGAAATTTCTCCTCAAAATTTTTCATATCAGTTTTATATAAATAATAAGCTTCAATCGATATTTCTGGAAATTTCATGAAGATAGTGGCTTTTATTTCGTCCAATTTTCCCCCTTCAAAACTCGCCAAAATCAAGTTATAGTCCCTTTCAGCTAAATATTTAGAAATTACATATCCCATTTCCGAAGTTGAATTTAAGATAAAGGCCCATTTTTTCTTTTTCCCTTCCAAATGGAGATTATGATGATCAGGCGATATAGATTCTTTGATGTTTTTGATAAGACGGAAGGAAACATTCAAACTTTGAGCCAATCCAATAAAAATAAAGGAATATTTCAAAGCATTTTTGAAATTTAGCTCAGAGATAGCAAAGTTTTCAGCTACTGTGTGATATAAATTGTCTTTGATATGATTTCCCATTTTTTTTTTAAATTTCAATATTTTATATATTTTCAAATATAAAATAAAAAACTATGCCTAAATAACAAATAAAATTCGTTTTTACAATGAAAAAAATCTGAACTGAAAATAAAAAAATTAAAAACCACAAAGAATTTTCATTTCATTTCGTTTTATGAAATTATTTGGTCTTTAAATTAGAAATTAAAAATAATGTAATAAAACTCATAAACTCATATAAAGCATATTTTGAAATAAAAATGAAGTTCATAATCACAAAATTTATATGTTTCGTTTTCCTATTTTTTTTCCCAGTGAGTAGTGTTTTTCCATCCTCTCTTCCACTTATCTTAAACCTATCATTTCCTAGATAAATGCAAATTTTCTGACCGAGCGTTTTGAGAATTTAACCCAAAAAATCTCATCTCCAGACAATTCCTATGAACTATTATATAAAGAAGCTTTGAAATTATACGAAGAATTAAAAACCAAAAAAAAGAAAACAGATTCTGAGATTCCTGCGCTAAACCCAAAAAACAACAGAGATGAAAATCAGGAGGAAGAAGAAAAAAACAATAATGACGAAACGGTGGAACAAGAAATCGAAGAAAAAGGGGTCAAAATCAATATAAATCTAAATGGAGATGGTATATAGCAAAATAAAAAGAAGTTAATGTTTTGAAAAAAGGAAAGAGGAATCCAGAAAAAGACTTTGAGAATTCATTATATGTGATCCAGGATTTATTGAAGGAGCTCGTTTCCATGGTAATTATTATACAGAAACAGACAAAATATTTGGGATTAAATAAGAAAAAAGAGGCGTATAAAGATTTAGACACAAAAATGAAAGATCAAGATCAAGAAAATGTGAAGAAAGGAATGAAATATCAGAGTCTTGAAAAGGAAAAAGCAAAACTGATCTCTAAAGTCTATTTCTTTATTTTGTTTTTGATAGATTGTTTTTCCATAGCTCGAAGAAATTAAAGGACAAAACAATTTAATTGGAAATGATCAGAATTTGGAAGAAATTGCTTTGAAAAAAAATGAAATTTCTTCAATTTTTAGTCTTTATTTTTCAAAATTTTTTTTATTTATCTTTGTTTTTTTAGAGGAAATTCAAGATAAAACTGCAGAAATTGAAAATACAGCTGATTTGATAGACTTGCCTCTTTCTGAATATGAGAGGTCCAATAAAGATTTTTTGGAGGCTAATAATAAGAAACTATCCCTTGAAAATGAAAACAAAGAAGCATTAAAGGATTTGGAGAATTTGCGACAAAAACAAGAGGAAGGAGACTTGCTAATGCAAAATTTGAATAAAAAGAAGGATTTTTTCCAAAATAATATCAAAGTGTTGAATAATATGATTAATTCAAAAGAAGAGGAAAAAAAGAAGGTTAATTTCATTTTATTTATTTTTTGAATAGTTGTAAATGTGCATAGTTAGAAAATGAAAGAAAAAATATATCAAATATGATAGAGGTCTACAAACAAAAAAGGGAAATTTCTGAGAATTATTATTTTTCAAATGAATCAGAGAGTGACAAATCAAGGAACGCTCTAAAAAGATATAAGAGTTAATTACTTCATAATTTCTTTGATAATTTTTTTTTTAGAGGGATATAAACAACTTATGGACCTGCTTGTGGAATTGGATCAAAACATCACTTATCAAAGGAATATCTTAAAAGAAAAAGAAATGGAGTTTGATTTAGAAAGAGAAACGGAAATTAAAGACATTGAGGATCTGGATATCAAGATTGAAATAATCAAAAAGGACTTTTCACAAAATTTGGTGACGAAAAAACAGGCATAATATAAATTATATTTTAAATAAATTTATTTTATTTAACAGTCCCTAGACCTTGAGACAAACGAGATCAAATCATTGACAAGTTTGCAGAATCATTTGATTCAAGAACAAAGAAAAAATATGGATTATTTGATCATCAATAAGTTGTTGAAAGGAAAAAAGCCATCGAGGTTAAATAAAACGAAAAAAATAAAAGGAAAAATTATACATAAATCTACTTCTCCTATCAACAAACCAACTAATATTGATGAAATTGGAATTTCTCCTATTGAAAAAGAAACTGAGAAAACTCAAACCAAAAAAAAAGAAGGCGACAAAACTTCAAAACCTAAAAAACCGATCATTTCCCCTTTTCCTTTGACCAAAATGCCAACATCTGGAAAATCAACATCTAAAGAAACATCTGGAAAATCATCTGGAAAATCATCTTCTGAAACAACATCTTCTGAAACAACATCTTCTGAAACAAATACTTCAAAAACAAAGGCCACACCAACAACAGATAAGTCTCCATCAAAATCATCGATAGATTCATCAAAATCATCTGAAGATTCAGAATCAAAATCAACCTCAGATTCGAATCATAAGGTTACTTCAAGCAAAACTGAAATAAATACTCCAGTAACATCTGGAAAACCATCTTCTGAAACAAAATCTGGAACAAAATCTTCTGAAACAATATATTCTGAAACAATTCATTCAAAAAAAAACACCCCACCAAAAAAAGATAAGTTTTCATCAAAATCATCAATAGATTCATCAAAATCATCTGAAGATTCAGCAGAAACAACCTCGGATTCGTCATCCTCTTCATCAAAAAACGAAAATACAAAAGGTCAAACTTCTTCAAATTCAACAAAAACTTCCTCCTCAGCTAAAATCACTTCTCCAAACAAAACTAAAATTAATAGGTTTAAAGGAGAAGATTCGAGCTTTTATACGGATTATTCGGATTTTAGTCAAACCGATCCTAAAGATATGATGTTTTTTGACAGTGAATAAGAAAAAATGAATTTATTTAAAAAAGAAAAAAAATGAACGTTTAAAATATATAACTGTTATGATAATTCGAAAATCAAAAAATAATTAAAGCTACTTGCAATTAAGCATTCTTTCGAAAGAAAACAACTTTTAACTATCAAATATGACGGAAGTAGACCCCTACAATTATCCTTTTCCTCATAAAAATCAAACGATGTATTTGCAAACCATCTCCCAAACTGACACTGGGTTCCAAAAACTCAAAATTTTCAAGCCAGATTGCACCGCATTAAAAACAAACGATATTTTAGGTTTTCCTCCTTTTATTTTTCATTGTTAAATTTCTTCCTTTAGGTGCAAATCCAATAATTCCAGGTTATCGTTATTCTCAAAAGGAGACTTATGTCAATAGAACAAACGATATAGAAGGATGTCTCCCCAAAAAATTGATTAGAGAAAATATTTCCAGAACTGTTTTTAATTTGAAAAACGATGACATTAAAGGCTCTAAGCCTCAAATAAATAAATTCTGCGCCACTAGACATGTGAATCCTTTAGCTCCTGAATATAAACTTCCCTCTGCTCAAATAAAGGTTTCAACTCCTCCCAAATTCATAAGAGATAACATTAATATTAGAGTATATATAAAAAAAAAATGCCTGAAAATAATATATTTATTAATAGGACATCGAGGGGACCAGACCTAACCCTTACAATTTGTATAAATTAAGAAAAACACATATTCCTGAAGAAGTGGAGGGCTCAAAACCGAAGAAATTGTTTGTCCCGAAGGATCAAATCAACATTTTGGATGTGAGAGACATTAACGAATATTTGCAATTCAAGACTTCGAGAATAACAAACCCTCTGAATCCAATTTATGTGGTTCCAGATGAAGATGGGTAAAATCAACAACGAATTATTTTTTAAAAGAAGTTATTAAACCAAGAAAAAAAATGGAAATTGGAGAAATAGAATACAGTAAAAGCAGACAATTACATCCAGTTGTTTCGAAAAGAGATCCAAGCTTAGATTTGAGAACGAAGGATATTGATGGAGCGTGGGCTGGCACACATTCTGAGAAATTTTTGAAAAAAAATGCAAGATGTTTAATGATGGCAGATTTAAATTAAAATTAATTTTAGGAAAGGAAACATTATCTCCAAACATTGAAAGTTGATGATATTCCAGGAGCTCAAGTGTCAACTCTAAGAAAGGGAATCACAACCAATAGAAAAATAAACCCAATTTGGCCTTTTGAAAACTATCCATATTTAGGTTGAAATGATAAATTTGTTATGGTTTAAATTATATTAATTAAATAGGTGCTAAGGAAGAGCTGACTGAAAAAACAGGAACTTATTTTCACAAAACGAATAATTATTCAAAGGCTTTTGAATCAAAAAGCGCAGTTCTTCAAGCAGAAAATCCCATTAAACCAATTGAAAATTCTCAGGTGAAATTTGACCTTGAACCAAAGGAAACTATGACTCTTCTAGAGTATAAATTTTTTTAAAAGATAAAATTTTATAAACATATATAAAGATCCAACATCCAACCCATAACAACCATTCAGCCAGAAAATGAGAAGATTTTGCCTATTGAACCTAATCTCCCCAGTCACAATAGCAGGCGATCTTCAGGAGCCAATAAGTAGAAATTAAAAAGAATAAAATGTTTAAGGGAAATTATAGAATTAATCCATCAGGAAGCACAATTCAAAAAAACGGCCAGGCTATTGTTGGAAATCCAATTGAACAAAACCAGATTGCGCCTGTGAATAATATCATTAATTCCTCAAAACCTAACAATGAAGAAGGAGATTTGGTAAGAAATGAAAATGATATTAACTTTAGATTAAAATTTATTTAAACTATTAATTAATTTAGAAATTTTATCATGGAACGAAGGAAACACCATCTTCTAATTATAAGTAAAAAATATCTTATAATTATGGTATAAAAAATTTTATTTTTAATAGAACCAAAATGACAACTGCTCAAAATTTCGATAAATTCGTAAGAAAGTAAATATAATAAAAAATCCACCCCTAAAAAACTTCATTCAAATTAAAAAAAACCTCATTTTTTCATGGATTTGTTAAATCGAAAAATTTATTCTATTTTCCTATTTTCTCTAAACGAATGGCTGAGATTCTCCTCAGTGATCTCCCTTCTCCTCCTATAAAACAAAACATAAGCCGCATCCGATACTATCCTACTTTTCCCAATCTCTCCCACACTAGAATCATTAAATTCAAACCATGTTTTATCAAAAAAATTCTGACAATAAGCAGTATAATGTCCCCCAGATAACCCCCCATAATGATTCGACACCGCATAAAGATCATATATCATATTTTGATCCTTTTTCCCCAAAATGTAATTATTCAAATTCAACCCTTCAATCGGGAAATCCACAAATTTGCTGATTTTAGAAGCTCCAGAACTCATATAATACACTCCTGAGCTGTTTTTGAACCGTTTCAAATGCAAAATCAAAAGATCTGGAGCCTTATAAATTTCAATTTTCTTGGTTGCTTGTTGATGTTTCTTACAATTACTGCAATACCACGCATTGTTCAAATCCAAAGTTTCTTCCTTGATGAATTGATTCAGGCAATTTTCTAGGTTGCAAAATTTTGGGTCATTTGTCACTGCAGTTTCGAAACTTGCTTCCTGGCATTTGTTTAATTTGAGGGCTTCGATTTTCATAAAACTGGCAAAATTCAGATTCATCTCGAAAAAAAGCTCACGATCCGTTTGATTGGTTTCCGCAACTGAAATCAAATTTTTCATGTTGTATTCAAGCATAAGTTTCTGATTGTTTTCCATCAAAAGAGTTAATTCATAAGGAGGACAGAGGTGTTTGTTAGTTTTGAAGAAGAATTGATTAAATTCTGTTTTGATATATTCATTATCATTGTTTTCTAATTCGATGGTATATTCTTTTTGCAATTCAGGGTCCAAATTTCCATAGAAGTTCTTCAGATAATTTCTGAAATTCTTGTAGATCTTATGATGGATGTCCATTAAAGTGCTTTTCAATGGGAATTTCAGGATTCTTGTAAAGGAAACTGAATTGTCATAGAATTTTTCTTTTTTGCTCTTTTGATTGACATTGATTTCAACATGAAGGGTCTTTTCTTCCGGATGTAATGGATCATCAAATTTCTCATTATATACCTCAAAAATAAAGGTTATGCCATCATGTTTATCCAGATATTTGATATCATTGGTATCACAAGGATATTCTATGATCTTGTGCTCTTTTATCAATGCGATTAATAGATATTCTTCTTTTATTTTGGTGATTTCCGATAATCTTCTGATTAAATTAATTGATGATTCGTTGGAAGGCAAGGTTAATCTGATTTTTTGAGGAGAAATCAAAGGATCTCGATACACGAAATAAAATTGGAAATTTATGTTGATAATATGTGGGATGGGCAATGAAATATAAAGGAAAGGATCAAAAGTTATGGAGATTAAATTGCAAATTGGACATTTGACCTTGGATTTATATTGTCCTGCAAATAGATCCATAATAATTGAATGGTTTCGTTTCAGATAATTGTCCCAACACATTGTTGAAAACTCTTCATCTGGTTGTTTTTTATAATCAAGAGTTTGAACAATGGGCTTCTTTTTGATTCGGTTCAGATCTTCATGAAGTCCATCTAACAAATATGAAAGCATTTCCTGTGAATCTTGTTGATTATATCCCGAGAACTTAAAATGAAGATAATAAATAAGATGTCTTTTTTTAAAACTTGAGGTGCCAATCGTCCAATCATTTTCTTTAAAGCCCAAGGACTCACATAATTTTCAGAACCTAACCATAAAGCTTTCACCAATTCCGCAAAGGCATTAGCAAGGTACCCCTCTTTATAATATTTTATTATGAAATCTGTTAAAAGTTAATATATAAATTGAATATACTTGAGCCCAATGGGTTCTTTTTGTTCAAATCAGGTTGATATGCATCACTCAAGAAATAATAAGTCAATTCATAAGTATTTGATAAACATTGTAATGATGAATTCATAAAACAAGTGTTACCCAGATTTTGTAATCCGGTCAACCCACGATTCTGCTGCTTATTAAATTTTATGGAAATATTGGGGTTCCGACCAGTGCTGATGAAACTTTCAGTATGCTCCTTGATTTTACAAAAGTTTTTATGGCTAGCTCGATGTTTTTTCAAGCATTCCATGTTACAATATTTGACCTTAAAAATATCAAAAAAAGATTATTCTTGGACTTTTTTATAAACCTGCATACAAACGCAATATTGCAGATTCTTTTTCATTGCATGACAAGCAGCACAGGTAAATGCCTCGTTTTGCTTGATTTCTTTCTCAGAGGTGAAAATCCAATCGTTTCCAACTTTATATTCAACCACAACCATATCATTTTCACTGAGTTCACAATCCTAAAATTAAAATAAAACTTAATTTTTTATGAGTTTTTTCCAACTTCCAAGGCAATTTTATCTTCCAACTTCTTACAATTTATGAGCTCGACTTTGACGTTTTTATCAAACAGATCTTGAATCATGGAAATGGAATATTTTGTGTCCATCTTCCAAATTTTCACATTTTTGAGGTCTTTTAATTTGGGATCGATTTTATCCGAGAAAACTCGAAACAACTTCTCCTTGAGCTCTTTAATGGTCTCTTTCCTGCTTGCGTGAATTTTTTCCATGATAAACTCTTTCTTTTTTCCTATTGGAGGGACTTGAAGGATATTTATCTAAATTATACAAAGTTTATTTTGAAATTATAAATAATAAGGAACATCAACGGGAATTACCGTAACTATAAATTCACATATTAAAAAAAAAATTTTTGGTGATAAGGTTGAAAATAATCAAAAAAATTGAAAAAAAAGATGGAGAAAAAAATAAATTCTTTTTTTGTTTTTTTTTGAAATTTTTTTTTTTTAGCAAATGAAAATAAAGGTAAGAAACAAACAACGAATTTGCCAAAAAAAATTTGAAATTTAAGAAAACATAACAAATATGAAAAAAAATAATAAATTTGAAAAAAATAATGTACCTTTTTCAACCATATTTCAACATGTGTCAAATTGCTATCATCATTAATAAATACCACATATCTTTTCAGTTCCTGTCCCCCATAAATTTTGTGAAGATACTTAAACACTGTATGTGCAACAATGATGAAATCCTTGCTTTCTTCCATTCCCACTTTCACAATTAAATTACAATAGTCCTTGACTTTATCAGGGTCAATTAGAATGTCTTCCTCAACTAACAGATCTGAAACATCTATAGGTCCAGGGTAATTTTTTCCAATTTTCGCCAATGTAGGTGTGGCTTCTCCCGCACTAGTTTCATCTCCGAAATCCAATCCATCTTCTATTTCAGTTTCATCGATTTGTTCCATTTTTTCTCCTGACAACATATGGAAAAAAGTATACTTTTTCCATTTATTGAACCATCTTGTGGAAATCAAATTGCATGGCAGGCCTTCTTCTGATAATAGATGGTTTTCATTGGCGATTTCTATCAGATCATAAACAGTTTTGGCCTCATTTTTCCTCATGTCCAAAATTTTGCTCTTTTTTCAAATTAAAATAAAAAAAAATATTAAATATTTGGGTTTTACTCGATATGAGGTCTTGGATTGGTACATTTGTGAAATTCTATTAATGTCACGGTTGATTTCATCTTTGCGGGCTGTTTGATATTTATCCAACACCTTCCTTAATTCTTCCAACGTGTCGAATAATTTGCTCGAAGTTGAGAGAATCTCATCCAGTTTCAATGCTAACCAATGCACATTGATCAGCACATTAGGCTCATAATTTGCTTTTTCGTTTGAGTTATTGACATTATCTTGATAAATTTGCAATGATTTGCTATTCATTTCCTGTGCCTGCTTGTATTCCTTCAGCAAATAATAAGCTTCTGCACATTTATGATAAATTAAAGGATTCTGGGGAGCAGAATCTATCGCTTTTTCAAAGAGCTCAACTGAAAGCTTGAAATCACGAAGTTGCATTGCATTTAACGCTTTTTCGAAAAAATTTCCGAGAAGATCAGAAGTTTGATCCGGGGTCTTGGGCAACATTTTTGTAATAAATCAATCGGTTGTAAGAAAATAATTTGAAATTATATTTATTGAATTTTCAATTTTTTTAAAGATCTACTCAAAGAAAAATGTTTTTGTTTTTAATAAAATTTCATTTCCTTCCTATTCGAGAACTTAATAAAAATGACAATATTTTTGGATTTTGAGCCTCAAATTTCTAATTTTTTATTACCTCCTTCTTCAGCCCATTCCAAAACCAATTTCCTCCCATATAAATGTGTGTTTTGTAATGAATTAAATGCATTATTGGCTTCTTCCACACTCACAAATTCCACAAAGGCAAACCCTCTAAAAAAAAAAGAAATTATTGAAAATATCCTAAAAAATAATAAAATGCCAACCTATGTTGTTTATTCATCTTTTTTGGCAACCTCACCATTTTTATGTCACCATAAGTTTTAAATAATTCCTTAATATCTTCACTTGTGGCTTCAAAAGCAATGTTTCTTACAACGATTTTGTTGTTCGGCTCGAAATTTTCCCTTTTTCTTTTCAAGCTTTTCTGTTTTTCTTTATTTGATTGCTTCGAAACACTTAATTTCAAAATATGATCATCAAACAATGAATTTTGGTAAAGTTTCAAAGCTTTCAAGGCGAATTCATGACTCTTGAACTCAATGAATCCATATCCTTGAGATAACCCATTTTTCTTTATAATTTTCACCGAAACAATCTCATTATTGTCAAATTTCTCTTTGAATAACTTCAACAATCCTTCTTCACTGCTTTTAAAGCTGAGATTTTTGATATATAAGATCTTTTCCCCAGAATCATTGTTTATTTCTAAAATAATTTCTTTATTTTCTTCAACTTCTTCTAAGTCTTCTTTTTTCAATATGTCTATTGGTGCCCATTCCAAATACAGAGGTTCTCCCTTGAATTTATAATAACTCAGATTTTTAAAGGAATTTGCAGCGAATTGCTCTGACTCGAACTCCACAATACCAATGCTTCGATTCGGACTCATTATAAATTTGCTTATAACACCGTAAAACTCAAATAATTCCCTCAACTCACTTTCCTTACATTCATAAGCTATGTTTTTTATCAATATGATCTTGTCACTTCGGAGACATTCTTCTCGATTTTCCTCCAAAAACCAAAGATTCACCCCTTGAGACTCGAGCCAATCTTTCGTTTCATTGATAATTTGAGTTTCAGCCATTGCAATCCTCACTGCTTGATCACTTGAGTCCATTGAAAGGATTTCTCTTTTTTTCATGTTGTATTGAGCTGAGATAGATGCCAAAACGGAATTTGGATTCAGAAATAGAGCATTCCAATTAGTTTTATCATTAACTTTTTCAAGCATTTCTTTCTATATTAAAAATTAATTTATTCGAAATAGAAAATATATGAAAAATCTAATAATATATAAATATGAAAATATATGTATAAATGTGAAGATATCGACCTATAATTTATAAATATGAAAATATATATATAAATATGAAGAGATGAAAATATAGGTAGAAATATGAACAAAAAATATGATATAAAGTTAGTAAAAAAACCTTTTTGCTTTTTTTAAAAGAAGTCTTTTCATCAGCTAATATATTATTTGGATCAATGGGTTCTAAGATTTTCTTATTTTGATCATCAGCATATGCAGGTCTTACATGCAAAATTCTCCCCATCACAATTTTATTATCCAAATCAGCAAAAGCATGCAAAGCTTGGCTTTCATTCTCATATGCGACATATGCGAATCCTTTAAATTTCCCTTCTTTGCCTTTTGGAAGCTTTAATTCTGTGATCTTCCCATATTTTAGGAAAACTTCTCGAATTTCTTCCTCAGTCGAATTAAATGGCAAATTAATCACATATAATCTTTTTTCATTGAGTTGTTTTTCCTCCATTTTTTCTTTAATTTCATTTGAAACTTTGGCTTTTTCATTTTCATTTTTCCGATTTTGTTCCTTTGAAATAATGTTTGAAATTTCCTTTTTGGCTGGCTCTGCGCTCAATTTTATATGGACTCTTTTGTTTGAAACTCCAGCTTTTAAGTTATTTTCATCAAGTTCCGTGACTATCACCTGATTTCCATTAACATTCGTTAAGTTTTTAATGACTTTTTTCTTTTTTTTCTTATCTTCCTTCAACTCCACTCCAGGCATCGTTTCCGTAATCGATGGATTCTGTGTTTTTCTCATCAAGTGTAAAAACTCTTCAAATTTCGCCTTTTTTTCTTTATTTATCGGTTGTTCAGCTTTTCCATCTTTTTGATCTTCACCTTTCGTTTTCTTCATTTTTTGTTTATCTTCAGGATGTTTTTCTAAATAAACAGAGCTGTTTTTAGAATATTTAGACCATGCTCGTGGTAATGTGGGATCATCATTGGTTTTAGCAAAATCAACGTTGATTCGAGACATATATATATATGTGTTATTGAAATATTCTTTAGCTTTGAGAGCATCAGAGTCGCTTTTGTAACCGATGAAAGCAATCCTTCTGTTTTTTTTCTCCTTGAACATCACACGACAATCGGTGATCTGACCACCATGTTTCTCGAAATGGGACTTAAGTTCTGTTTCGGAAATTTGTTTGGGGATGTTTTTGACGATTAGACGAGACATTATTAAAAAAGATATTGGATAAAATAGATAAAATTATATAAGACTATGAACAAAAAAAATATTTTGTGTTTTTTTTTTGCTTGATTTTGTTTTTTTGTTTTAATTTTTTTTTGTTTTGGTTTATTTTGTTATTTTCTTAAAATAAAAACTAAAAAAAAACCTTTTTTTTAATAAAATTTTCTTCTTTTTGGAACAAATTTCCAAAATAATAAATTATATTTTTCAAACCTTCAAACAGAAAAAATGACTTAAAAATGTTTAATTAAAGAACACGTGTTTTGGAATTTTTTCATATAAAACTGATCAAATTTCCTCCTTAACATTCAAAAATATAAACCAAAAAGATATAAATTCCTCCCGTTCCAATGCGAATCCACCGTGTTTGGAGATCCCTCTTCATCCTATTCCTCATATTCGTTCAAAACGGCAAGATCCTTTGTGAGAAGGATTTCAGCGCCGAGGAGCAAGAAGAAATCGACCGTAATTCAGAGCGTCATGAGTTCCAAGCCGAGGTCGGTCGTTTGATGGACATCATCATCAACTCTCTTTACACTCAGAAGGAAATTTTCTTAAGAGAAATCATTTCCAACGCTTCTGATGCTTTGGATAAGATTCGTTTCCTGGCAGTTTCCAACCCAGAGATTCTCGGTGAACAGACTGAGCTTTGTATTAGGATCGAATATGATTCCGATGCCAAGTCCATCACCATTACTGACACAGGTATTGGTATGAGCAAGCAAGACCTCATTCATAATTTGGGTACTGTTGCCAAATCCGGGACAACCAATTTCATCGAAGCCATCAAAGGAGGCAACCTGAATTTGATCGGTCAATTCGGTGTGGGGTTCTATTCCACTTTCTTAGCTGGAAGCAAGGTCACTGTAGTGTCAAAGAACAATGATGATGACCAATACATTTGGGAGTCATCTGCTGCTCATTCATTCAATGTGCTCAAGGACCCAAGAGGTGACACTTTGAAGAGAGGAACCAGAGTCACGATTCATTTGAAGCAAGACGCCTATGAGTTTTCAGAAGAAGAAAAGATAAAGGCCTTGGTGAGGAAATACTCCGAGTTCATCAACTTCCCAATTTATTTAAGAACCAAGAAGGAAGTGACCAAGGAAGTCCCTGTTGAGGAAGAAGAAGAAGAAGATGTGAAAAAAGATGAAAAGAATGAAGATGATGTAGAAGTCACTGAAGAAAAAAAGGAAAAGAAGATCAAGACCAAGACTGTTAAGGAAATCGTCTGGGATTGGGTTCATGTCAATGATAACAAGGCCATTTGGTTGAGAAACAAGGATCAAATTGAAGAGGCTGAATATGAGAAGTTCTATAAGGCCTTGACCAAGGAAACTGATGATCCTTTGACTTATATCCATTTCACAGCCGAAGGAGAAGTTGAATTCAAGTCAATTTTGTTCATTCCAAAGAAGGCTCCAAGCGATATGTTCGAAAACTATTATAGCAAGAGCGCTGGATTGAAATTATACGTCAGAAGAGTGTTGATCAATGAAGAGTTTGACGAGTTAATGCCCAGATATTTGAACTTTATCAAGGGAGTCGTCGATTCTGATGAATTGCCTTTGAACGTGTCAAGAGAATCTTTGCAACAATTGAAGATGATGAAGGTCATTAGTAGAAAATTGGTGAGAAAGACTTTGGAAATGTTGAAGAAATTGGCTGAAAGCAAGGATGAGGATGATGATGAAGATGAGGAAGATGATGAAGAAGCTGAAGAAAAGGAAGAGAAAGAAACTGAGAAGGATGAAGAAGAAAATCAAGAGAAAAAAGAAAGCAAGAAGAAAGATAAAGAAGACAGATATTTGAACTTCTGGAAGGAATTTGGTAAAAACATCAAGTTGGGTATAGTGGAAGACCCAGCCAACAGAAGCAAATTGGCTAAATTGACCAGGTAACATTGAATTTTTTTTTCTTTCCAATGATGAGGTCTGAATTAATGATTTAATGGATCTGTTGTTATGAGGTGAACCCCCCATAAGCCAGAATTCATTATGAAATTTCATAAATTCTTCTTTCCCTGTCTGATCTGCCTCTTTTTTTATATTTTTTTATATATTTTTCGATTTCTTAAAATAATTTCATAGATGGTTCTCTTCCCGAAACATCACCCAAGTCAGCAGCTTTGATGAATACATCAGCAGAGCCAAAACCGGCCAAGATTACATTTATTTCATCGCTGGAGATAATAAAGAAACGTTGATGAAATCTCCCATTCTTCAAGCTTTATTAAAGAAAGGATACGAAGTAAGCCTTCAACACTCTATAATTTTTTTTTATATTTACTCAAAAAAGGTCCTTCTTCTCGATGACCCAATTGATGAATTCGCATTCCAACATCTTTCTGAATATGAGCGTAAGAAATTGGTGAATGTGGCCAAAGGAGAATTCAGATTCCCTGATGATGATGATTCAGGTCGTAAGAAGATCAAAAAGATCAAGAAATTATATCAACCTTTGACTGATTGGTGGAGAAAACAAGAATCCGACTCTTTAGAAAGCGTGGTGGTTTCTCAAAGATTGGTCGATGATCCTTGTGTCATAGTTTCTTCAGAACATGGACAATCTGCCAATTTAGAAAGAATCAGCAAGGCTCAGGCTTATGCGAATCCAGAACGTCAAAGCATGTAAGAAAATTCTTTTGAATATTGGTTTAATATTTCATTTTAGGAACAGCGCCTCAAAGAAAATCCTCGAAATCAACCCTGGACATCCAATTATGAAGGAATTATTGGAAAGAGTCAAGGAATCACCTGATTCAGAAACCGAAGAATTGGTCAAGACTTTGACTGAAACTGCCATGATTAACTCAGGTATATCAGCCATATTTAAAATTATCATTAATTAAAAAAATTTGTTTAAGGCTACACTCTCGAAAATCCTCATGAATATGCCAAGAGATTCTTCAAATTATTCAACGGAGCTATGGGTATTTCCAAGGACGCGACTGTTGAGGATGTTGAAGTTGGATTTGATGAGGAAGAGGAGGAAGAAAGTAAGATCTTTTTTGATAAAATGGCATGGTTTTAATTTTTTTTGTAACAGAGAAAGAAAAATCAGATGATAAAGAAGAAATCAAAGAAGAGGAAGACGAAGGAGAAGACAGAAAAGCTAAAGACGATCTTTAAACAGATACTTAAATTATTATATATTGAAAATATAGTTTTTAAATCTTAAAAAAAAATTTTCTGTTCAAAAAAAAACTGTTTTTTTTCAAAAAAAATGAACACCTCCGAAACTTTCGAACATAAATGGCTCAAAAACTCAGATGATATATCAGCCTGTTCAGAAATTAGGAAAAAGGTGTTCGTTGAGGAACAAGGGGTATCAGAAAGTATCGTTTTCGATCATTATGACAACCCTGATAATAAAGAAACTTTGAATCTTTTGATTTATGATCCAAAGAGCTTAAAACTTGTGGCATCGGCCAGAATCGTCTTTAAAAAAGACGTAGACAGGTGGTATGTGCAAAGAGTCAGTGTGTTGAAAGAGGAACGAAGAAAAGGATTGGGAGATTTATTGATGGATTTGGTCGAAGCAAAAAGCAAAGAGTTGTTCATTGAGTGGTTATACGTAAGTTCACAATTTCGGATAAAGGATCTGTACTTAAAACATGGGTTCGAACAAGTCGGTGAGACTTATTTGGAGGCAGCTATATTACATATAACTTTGAAAAAAAAACTATTTTTATAAAATATAGAAAATTAAAATAATATGGAAAACAATAACTATTCGGTTTTGTATGAGAAAAAAGAAGGCATTTTTTTCCATTTCAAACAATATGTTTTAAGGACTGTTTTTCCCTTTTTTCTGATGATATTCATTGTGCTCAACTCAATTCTCTTAATCGCCAACCAACAATGGACTTATAGTAAATATATTTTTTCAAAAAAAAATGATGATTTTGATTTTTTTTGAAAAAATGAGATTTCAATCAAAACACCTCCACAATGGAATATTCGTACTTTAAGGAAATTTTCAGACTTTCATCGGAAAGAGTCCATTCCCAATTGTTGCAAGTTAGCCATTTTTTTTTTTCGAATTTTAATTACATTTTTCAAGTACCAAAAAATTATTTCAGCTATGAGTCAGCATTCAACATATGTATGTAAATATAGAAAAATAGAATAGAGAATCATTTTTAATAATAGGCTGGGGCCACCCTTACAAAAAATGGTTCGTTTTTAAATGATGTCTCTTTTGATTGCACCGAAAGTTTCTTTTCCTATTCAAATATTTCTCAGAGTATTTGTTGTTTTTTACTAATAAAAAAATAGTCAATTATTTTAGCAAAATTTTGTGATTTTTGGGTCACGAACACATATGGTGGACAATTGAATGGTGCAACTTTGGACCTCATGAAATTTCAATTGGTTCAAGCTCGATTTCAGAAAATTCTCTTAGACACTTTTCAAAATTCAAATTTAATGAACAGTCCCTTTTTCACTTTAAATTTCTATGATTCTTACCCTTTGTTATATTTGATGCCAAATACTATAAATGAAAATTCCCCAAAGTAATAAAAATTTTTATAATTTATTTAAATTAATTTTGACAATTTAAAAATGAAGCGTCTCAAATTTCATTTCAAACATTTTACAAAATAAAATTTGTAACTCTCTGACCAGTTCCCCAAATCTAAGTCAATGTTTTAATGATAATCAATTTTGCGACCAATTTGGAGAAAAAGAATGCGCTAAAATTATGAATTGTCAGCAATCATCATTTCCTTTTACCACACTTAAGGTTATTTCTGAATCAGTTATATTTAGTAATTTTATTCTTTCTAATTTAAAGGAACAATTTATCAATTTCCAATGCACAAGTTTTTACAACAATTCAGTTAGTTCTTCCACAAGTACTTTTTTTAATATTTTTTTAGACAATTTTTCCATAGCTATGTATCTGGGAGAGGACCTAGTTTCTTATGTTCAAAATTTAAGTGATAATAATGGAGCGATGGATTTGTGTTTCAAGACTAGTTTGATTTTAAATAATTATTCTGGGAAAATAATTTATTGTTTGAGCTATAATTTTGCTTCGATGATCCAATCCAATTCCCAACGTAAAGTCATGTTGGCTTTTTATGAAAAAACTTCAAATGATCAAAATCACGTAGCAACCAGGTTGATTTCAATTCTATTGAAATATCCAGATACAAGAATCAATGATTATTTTTCAGATCAAACAAATCAAGCGAACTTTCAATCTTTTCTATCTAATTTAAATTTTGATAATTACATAATATCGGAATTCGATGGAATTTTGCCAGGGAATTCATTTTCATTGTACTTTTTCATTTTTTAAAGTAATATAAACAAATGAAAAAAAGAAAGCTTCTAGTAAATTCAATAAATGACATCCTTGATCTAAATACAAATGATGATGATGATCATGCTTATTTAAACAACTTGTATCTCATTCAGTTTTTGATTTCTATAAGAAACGGAGATTTAAGCAAACCTCAAACCATCAACACTGTGTATTCTCTTTATTACAGATATTTGTCAATAGAAGTTTTAATCTGTTGCCTTTGTTTATTTATTTTCTCAATGTAATTTATTTCTTTATTCTAAAAACCCCTAAATCATAATAGTTTGATGAAAAAGTTCTTCATAAACATTATACTACTGTTAAAAGTATTTTTTAATATTATAAATAATTTTATTGATTAACTTTTTAAAGAACATAAATCAAGCTGTTATTGATATTGGAGAAGAAAAACTAGATGTTTTTACGAATTTGGAAGAAGAATCTGTTGAAATCCCGGAATTGAAAGAATTGATCATCAATATAAAATATTTCACAACTATCGTCCAATTGCTCATTAAAATTAAAAATGACACCCTGGATTTAAACATCATTAGGAAATCCATTGATATTTTTTCGGAATTAGAAAACGAGGCTGGACTTGAAATAGTTTATGATAAATTAGTTGCGTTCCTGACAAAAAATAAAAATTACGAGGAGGCCATAATTTTCAACAAATTGCTCATTAATTGTAAAATTATAATGTTCAAATAAAACTTATTAGAAAGTATTTTAGTACAGGAAAAATATAGAGAAAATTTACAAATTGATTCGATTTTTAATTCCGATGAAGCCAATAATCTCAATATGAAAATTTTTTATAACTTGAATAGAGTATTGAGTTTGTTGATTCGAAATCTTAATAGCAAGGATAGACGAACCAAAACTGGGTTCATAATTGATTAGTTAATTTTTTGTTCTTGACATTTCTTTTTTTAGTTGGGCTGAAGCCTCAACAATTTTAAAAGAAATCATGCATTTTTCAACAAAATTGACTATCAAAGATACTCTACTTGTCAAATTGATTTTAAAGAAATCCAGAGTGGTTTTTTATTTAAGGAAAATCAAAGAATCGGAACAGGCTTTAAATGAAGCTGAAGATCTTTTGCAAGTTAAAATAAATGAATATTTGCAATTTAGATAAGTATAATATTAGGAATGCATAAAATCTCGCAACGTTAATGCGAATATGGGCAATGACAAAAAAACCGTCGAATATTTACAACAAAAAGTCTATTTTCAAAGAGCCTTGATCTACATACAGAGTGGCAACTATAAAGAAGCAGCGGATTTACTATATAAATGTTTGGATTATGGATCCGTCTATAATGTGCCTTTAAAAATTAAATGTTTAAAACATTTGGAATTCGTTTTTTCTCGAATCCCAAATTTCGAGAATGAAGCTGTTTTCATGGGGAATATAGCGAGATTCTATAGTCCCCAAAGAAGAGATTTTTTATTTTTGATTGATTCAACATCATATTTGAATGAGAAATTGTCTGATATTATGGTATTGATTAAGGATCTCTTCCATAAAAAGATGGTGAAAAATGACGCAATCACCATATATCGATTTGACAAAGATATTGATTGCGTAATTCCTTTTAAGAAGAAACGAGATATTTTGCGAGATGATGATGAAAAATTCTTTGAAAATCTCTACACTCAAATTATGTAATGTTTTATTTTTTGCAATTTTTAAAGGTTATAATTATGTATTTTTGAAATGACCATATATTTTATTGGAGGGAGGGGAATATAAATTTTGTCTACCTTGGACATATTTTTTCAATATATTTTTGAAAATATTCTAATAGTGCCCACGCTCATGGAAAGTATCGAAACATATTTTCCTCATGTTTTAAAGCTTTGGAAGAATTGCAAAATTTATTTAGACCTATGAATACAGCTAAATATCTGATTATAATATTTTTTGGGGAGAATTACCCTCATTATCTCGAGAAAAATCAGGAGAGTGTTGGGAAAAAAGATGTTCTAAATATAATCGAAATGCATCAAATGACAGAAAATGTATTCAACAATTTATATGATAGAATCAAGGAATCATTTTTGCATTTGATATTAATTGGATATGATGTTAAGAAGAAAACGAAAAAGAATAAGTTTTTAAAATTGGCTTCGGTTGCAAAGAGATATTTGTTGATCGATTTGGTCTTCAAGTCAAAACCTGAAGAGATATTAAATGAAATTTATGAATTTATTTAAATTATCTTGTTGCGTTTAAAACAAAACAAAAAATTTTAAATATGTGGATACATCATTTTTATTATTTTTTTTAAAAGAATAATTTTATATTTTTAAAAAACTCCTTATTAAATAATAGATTTAAAAAACTCCTTATCATGAAATAATTTTATTTAAAGTAATCATTTTGATTTTTTTTAAAATAAAATTCAAACAAGAACGATTAAAAAGAAACATTGTTTTTTTTTAGTATTCTAATTTTATGGAGAAGTTTTATTCCAATTTCAGTTCTATTATATGATGTTTCAAAGAGATTCCAGAGGGGCTTTCTTTTATTAATTTCTTCGAATATTTGTTCTTGAAAATTTCATTGACGCCAGTTAATATGTTAACCTTTGGAAGATTTCTCCTTTCTTTTATCTTTGTTTTTATCATATTCTCTGTTTTTTCATTTTCATATTGATTTTTTTTGTATGTTTTTAGATTTTCTATCTTCTCAACTTTTTCCCTCTCAGATTCTTTTAAGTTTTGATCTAGTCTTAAAGTTGGTGATGAAGTTTCAGAATGAAAAGGATTATCATTCTTTTTGGTAAAAGTATTAGGAGTTGTTGGGGTTAGAGTCATGTCTTTTCTGCTAGAATAGGAATAGATTTTAGTGATGTTAGCCTTGTATTCCAAGAATAAATCATCGACCAAAATTTTGGTTGATTTATTTTCAAAAAAACTTGGAGCCACATTCAGAATTTCTTTAAACTAAGTTTTTATGTTAAGTTTGATTTTTTACTTCTTTATTTACTTGATTGAAAGAAGGTCGTGGTGTGAATTCTTCAAGAGATAGATCTCCTCTTTTTTTTAATAAGTTATTTTCCTTCGTTATATTAGAAATCTGGCTCTTGAAATTGGAGATTTTATCCCTAGATTCTTTAAGAGAAGTCAACATTGTTTGGAAATCTAGAATTGCCTTGTCCTTGAAATATTCCGATTCGAATCTTTCCTTTTCGTGTTCATCGATATTCTTTTATTTTATAAAAAATTTTGCTATTCTTAAGAAAAAAACATGGTTCATTTTCTCCAATTGAAGTGCTAAGTTTGAAACATTTTGTTTTAGACAATGTTCCAATTTCTGCTTTTCAGTTAGAAGATTTTCGTTTTCATTCTTGTAAATATTTCTCATTCTGGCATTTTCATTGAGGATCTTTTGTAAATATAGATTGTTTTGTAAATACTATTTAATAATATACAAAGAATATAAATTAAGTAATGTTTTTAAAAAAATCAGGACCTTCTCCTCATATTTTTTGATCTCTTTGTCATAAATTTCTTTTACAGTGCTTTCAACATTCAAATAATTGTTAAGAATTTTGGAATTTTCACATTTTTGAATATCTAAATTTTTTTTTAAGTTCAAATTTTCTTGAATAAGAAGTTTATTTTGTTCTTCATAAATTCGCTTTGATTCGCTATTGAATGAACACAAAATCTCAACCAAATCTTTATATGTTTCTCCAGAAAAAGCTATAAATTTCCCAAAAGAAACTTCAATTTTTTGTTGGATTATCTCATCATCGAAAAACAATAGTTTTCGAAAAACAGCTGATAAAACCTCCATATTATTTTCCAAATCTTTTGATTTTGCACATCTTTTTTAAAAATTTTCAGAATAAAATATTTTTTTTAATATTACTGAAATAAGCAATATAGAATATCAAAACAAAGTTCAATAGTGTTTTTGTCATATATGTTTTTTTTTTTCCATATTTCTTCCAATTCTTTGTATTTTTCACTTAAGAGGATTTCATTCCTTCTTTTTGTTTTAAAAAATTGGGGTTGTTCTTCTTGGTCTTGACTCGTAATAGAAATTTCATGTTTAGGAGAAGCTGACCTCATTTCCCTCACATTATTTTTAAGGTTATTTTTGAAAAGGATTTCTCTGTTTGTTTCGATCTTATTGGCAATCTTTTTGATTTTTATGTTATGGGGTCGACAAGAATGAGTTATTTGAGCTATCATTGGGATAGATTTTATTTTGAAATTCTCTGAGATTCCTTCAGTATTCTTAAATGAGTTTTGCCTGATTATTTTTGTGAACTGTGTTTGGGAAAGAGGATCTAATTGATTTTTATTTGATAACATCGTTTAATATAAAAAAAAAAATTAATTCCTATTTTATTTCAAAGCCCCAGTATTTTTAATTTTGTATAAAGTAATAAAGTAAGTTTTTTGTTTTAAAATTAATAAGAAGAAGAGAAACTAAAAAAAAAAATATTAAAAAATATCATCTAAATTAAAAAAAAGAAAATGCATTTAATTAATTATCTTTGGTCTTTGACATTAAAATTTCAAGGAAAGAAGGAAATTTTTTTTCAATTGAAAAAAAGCCAAAAATTAAAATTTTTTATTTTTTAATTAAAAAACAAAAAATCCGAATCATCTTTTGCTTTAAGTATATTTCAACTTCATTGAATATGGATTTTCCTTAAAAGACTGTTTAAAACAAAATTTCTCAACTTTTGTTTCCATTCACGAATTTCAATGAAAAGAAAGAAAGAAAAATACTTAATAGCCAAATTTTTTGATTTTATTTTAATTTCAAAACTTTCAAAACAAAACCAAAAAAATTAATGACCGATCCCAAAAACTTTTTCCTGGCAATCATCTTCATCGCTTGCTTCACATGTCTCGAACGTCCTGATTATAACTTACCTCTATTCGTGTTCGCATACATCTTATGGGATCATGACAAGGTAAAACTCTATAATTTCGTTAGTTTTTAAGTCCTTTTAAAATTCTCATTAGACAAATGAAAAATATCAAAGAATCAGATTTTCATATCTCTTTATATTCAGCAGCGCTATTGATATCTGTTGGGTAGTGATATGGAGCATTTTATGGTTCCAAGACGCGAATACGATCGATGTAGATTCGTTGGTTTTGCATATTTGCATTGTTTGCACAAGCATCATTGAGCTCATTTTAAAAGTGAGCAAAAATCCATAAATTTAAGTTTTTTTTGATAAAATTTTAAAGTTCATTGTGATCCCGGTTATTTTAAAGCAAGATGATAGTGTTAGAGGTTCAATGGGTTTTCTCTCTAGACTTTATTGTTTTAAGAAGAATGAGAAAGCGAACATTTAATCAATAAAACTTAAAAACCACGAAAACAATTTAAATTTTCTTTAATTCTTTGAAAATTATCTTTCTTCAAATATTTATTTCTAACACATTGATCGTTTTTTTTTCCCTACTTTGGTTCAAAATGGCCAACAACGGTTTTTTATGACCTACAAATTGGAATTTGTAATTGGGGTTTATCGTATTTGACACCAAATCTTCTTCACTACCGAATTTTATCGCAGCTGTGATTTTCCCTTCGGAATCCACCACGCAAACCCCATGTTTTTGACTCAAAAGACAAAAAACAACAAATTCCTTTGGTTTTTCTTTCAATTCAACCAAGGCAATTTGATGAATCACATCTTGGATATCATCTATGAGCACTCTGGCTTTTATTTTTGTGGGGTCGTCTTTTAAAGTCCATATTACAAGCTTCCCTTTTTCATGTGCACTGATTAAAATACTTGGCATGCTGATTCTGGAGACAACATTAGTAATACCTCCGTAATTTTCTTTAATAACATGAATAATTTTACAATCTCCAATGTTTTCTAATCCAGTCTTTAAACTTTTCTGATATAAAATCTCCCAAACGAGTAAAATTCCCTCCGAATCACTTGTGATGAATCTTTGATATTTGTCAATGACATTAATTGATGTTATGGTTTTTCTATGAGAGGTCTTGGTAGTAACACTTTTATACACAGATTTATGTTCTAAAATATTCCAAATAATAATAAATCCCTTCTCATCACCTGTTATTAGATTCTCCCCATTCCCCATCTCTTGCATGCAGGAAATGTGATAATCTTGGCCTCTAATCATCATAAATTTGGTGTTTATGGTGCTTTTATCTAGATCAGAATCCCATATTACAAGATTTCTATCAAAAGAAGCATTTATTAGAAGAAAACCATATTCTGAAAACTTTCTCTTGAAATCCTTTATTACTATTTGGCTATGTTTGGCATTAGAAGCCAAATGAAATAATGATAAACAAGTAATATAATTGGTGTTTCCGAATAAATTCTTCAATAGCTTCTTCGTCGAAAGATCCCATACTTTTATCACGTTATCAGCACCTCCAGTGGCAATTATTTCATTGGAAAGAGCTATCATTGATTGAATAGGTTTTTCATGATTAGTTTCCAAAGGTTCTATCGGATTTAATTGTATGAAATCCTTTAAAGTTTCGAGCTCCAAAACAACGCCTTTATTATTATTTACAATCTCAAAGCCTAAAGCTTGTTGACCTCTTGGCACTTTTAAATTACGAAACATCATAAACGGCAGGGCGGACTTAAAAGGGTAGAAAAATACATGGTTTTCGAAGATTTTTTGTATTTTTTCTGAAAATCTTTTGATTTTCTCAGCTATGAGCTCAAGATTAGGGGTGTTATAAGTAGGTGGGTCTTTGATTTGTTTTTTGAGAAGGTCTTCAATTCTGAAGACTTCATTAGTCCCCGTGCTTTTTTGATCATTAGCTGATTTGAAAGCTGAAGCTGCTATTTGTTTCTCATTAACATATTGTTTTATGTCAACTATCAATTCAGATTGATCTTTAATCGAAGGTATTGATTTTAGCTTCGAAACCAATGAATGAGAATTGACAAAGTTCTGATATGGATTGGAAACTGCTGATCTGGAATAGGAGCCTTTGAAGATTTCATAATTTCTGACGAAAATTTCATATTGTGAATCGATATTTTTCAAAACGTCTTGCATATGTTGTTTCAGAACCTGCATCAAGTTTTCTATTAATTTCTTGAAGTCAATTTCTATTTTGTTTCTTTGCTCTTTTAAATGTTTCGTCATTGTTTTTAGGTTTTTTTCCATATCTTCTAAGAGAAAAGTGTTGACATTTTTACCCTCAACAGTGAATTTTTCAAGCTCCTTGCATAAATAGGTTATTAGTTCTGAAATTGGCCGTATTTTTGTTCTATGATCTGAAGAATGTTGCTTGTCTAATTTTTCACATTGAGGACAATAAAGACATTGGTTGGAACAGGAAAGATCGTTACAAGCTCGAACGATTTGCTCTCCAGGATGAAGTGGACAAGGTATTATAAAGGTAAAAGCCTTTTTGGATGTTATTTTATCCATTAAAATAGTCAAATTTTAGTATTTTTAAATTTCAAAAAAAAATTTCATTTTTTTTTAAAAAACAAGCTTTTTCGAAATTACATTAAAATATTCCAAAAAATACCTGAGAAAAAAAAAAAAAAATTTTTGGGAAAAATTTTAATATTAAAGGA
>Ga0302186_10000854_pt1 | contig 26435 bp, 31 predicted proteins | sample II_Bog_E1_2_FD_198782 | JGI IMG/M metagenome (GOLD analysis project Ga0302186, IMG submission 198782) | Peat permafrost microbial communities from Stordalen Mire near Abisko, Sweden - II_Bog_E1_1 | ecosystem: Environmental > Terrestrial > Soil > Wetlands > Peat | place: Sweden: Abisko... | reverse complement strand
AAACCTGGCTTAATTTAAAAAAAAAAAATTTCTTTTCAAACAAAACTTTCGGCGGAAAGGATTAAAAAAAAAAAAAAAAAAAAAAAAAGAAGTTATATATTTATTTCTCTTATAAAAGGAGTAACATTATTAGATATAAACAACAAACAGTATATAATTTTCAAAAACTCTTTAAACAGCATAATATCCTATTTAAAAACCTGCAACTCCTCCGTTTTTCCAAGATTTCTTCGATCATCCTCTTTGTTTTCTCGTTTCTTCTTTGTCTTAATGATCTCAACGCGAAATTCATTTCCTCAGTCGTCCATTCTACATTTTTCAATAAAAAGTCCACAAGTTCGCAATAATTCCATCGAGCTGCAACTGATAAAATTGAATCTATTTTTTTCTCGTTTTTTTCAAGATAAACATGAGGATTGGCTTCATGTTCCAATAATAATCTAACCACCTTCAAAAAAGAAAGCTTCATTAATAAAATGTTAAATGAAACTACTTCTAAGTGGCCGTTTTTGCAAGCCAAATAAAGTGGAGTTTCTCCATCCACATTCTTCTTATTAAAAAGGCTTTCAGGGTTTTTTTTCTCAAGGATATATTTCTTAGGATCATGCTCGAATAACTGCTTCAATTTTTCAATCGAGTGATTTCCCCCAATTTGCAACAAAGTGAAAAATTTCTCTTTTGTTCTCAAATAATCTAATGCCTTCTCGGTTTTTTCTTTCACATCAATTTTCTGAAAAAATTAGGGGAAACTTTTTAAAATAAAATTACCAAAAAATGCCCATTTTTAATGCATCTCATCGGATGAATTGTGGGACTCAATTTCTCATCATGGATATTTACATCGAGTTCTTTCTGAAAAAACATTATAATATAGAAAAACTTGTTCTTTTTCTTTGAAATTATACTATATCTCGTATAGATATTATCTCCGGAGATCTGATTAAATTAATCCCCTTGACAAAATTCCTTATTAAACACCATGAACTCCGCTTTCTGTTAGATTTCAGGGCTTTTCTTGGATATGGAACGATCGTCAAAGGCTTTTTCTTGGATCTTTTTGATTTTTTTTCATTATCGATGAAGGAAAGCTCGAAATTATTGAAGGAAAAAGGGTAAGTCTCCATCGACGTTGATGGAAAAGATTGCTTAAGAGAACTTACCTGAGGATATTCAAGACATTCACCATGAATCATTTTGCTTGGGTGTTGAGTGTTTTAATTTATAAATAATCTTAGTCAAAACTTAATTTTTTATAGAAAAGTATTGGTTTTCTTCATTTTCATGAGGAATTTATCGTATTTATCGCATTTCCGCATAAATTCATTTTTTTCTCTTTTATTAGACATTTCTTCGCTTTTTGGGGAGTTTTTCCTGATTTTGGAAAGAAAAGCCTCATTTTCCTGAAGAAAAAAGTTTTTTTTCTTGAAATCATTCAAATAATGAGACTTTTCTGCTCTAATTTTCAAAAGATCTATTTGAGGGTCCATTAAAGTCGAAGCGATTTTTTCTTGAGTAATTGTGGCTCCATTGATTTTATTCAGCATTTTACTATTAAATATCCTACAAAAAGTCTCTTGTAAAACCAAACTATCTCCCTCATCCAAAGTTTGAACCAATCTCGCGAATAATTTAAACTCTCGTTCTTGCAATTTCAAATCATTTCTCAAGAAAAACATCCAAAATTTTTGAAAATCAAAGCTTTTTTCTTTTTTCCCGGCGATTTCTCTGAAAAAGTCTTTAAAAACTGCAGGATTTAATTTGAAAAATTGCTCAATTCCAGCTTCAAAATTTTGGAATAACTTGATCTCTAATTGCCAAAATTGAATGAAAAACCTAATAATTACAAAATGAATAGGGACCTCCACTCCAAATTGCTTAAAATGTCGAAATAATAAGCCTTTATTTTGATGATAATCATTTGTATGGGGCAATATTAATTCCGAAAATCGAGATATTGAAAGCCCGTATGAAGAAGGCTCTTTTGAAAGGAAGCAAAGAAATCTAGAGATTCTTTCTAAAGAGAAATCAAGACAAAGATCAAGAGATTTTAGGAATGTCAGGAGTGTTTTCGTTGAAATATTATAATTTTCAGAATATTTAATATAAAAGAAAAGCTCCTCTACATCGAAATCTATAACTTCGCACATTTTAAGTCTGATTTCCTCTATCTTGATTTATTTTAAATGATGTCAAAGTGGTGGGAATGGATTTTACCTGATTTTCCTGTTGGATGAGAGAATCGAGAAAAAAAACGAAATTTCGCTTCATTTGGTTTATTTAACAAATATTTTTTTAAATACGACAAGGAATTTTTTCATATTTCATTTATTTAATAAAATCAGTTTGTTCTTCAATGTTTCTTGCGATCTTTTACATAATCCTGATAAGAAGGAGAAGCGTTTCTTCCACTTATCGTATTATAGACTTGTTTATGGAAATTCCCAATGAAGCGCTTTTGATTCTCTATAACTCTTTTGTAATTATTCCTAGTGGAATTCGAGCTATATTTTGATAAACTATCATTATTGATGGAATTCGAGCTATATTTAGATAAACTCTCATTAATTCTTGAATTGTTATCAGTTCTCATCATATTTTCCTTATTATAATGATCCGTATTCTTAAAAAACGAAGTCGATTCCTCTTTGTTTTCCTTGAAATCCTTTAAATAGCTCTCGAAATCTCGGTTATTTTCGTGTTTTTTCGGCGAAACTGATTTGTATTGGACTAGAGAACAATAGTTTTTCTCTAGGTTTTTACGCTGTTTTTCTGATATCTTAGGAGAAATAAGGTCACAATTTAGGTCTTGGAGTATTAGAGGTGGTTGCGGTTGAGAAGATGTTTCCTGTAGTTCCTGAGGCTCAGCAAGACCGAAATTTTTGAAGTCTTCTTTGATATTTTCGGAGAAAAGAAAGTTGGTGTCTTTTGGATCTTGGAAATCTGAAATTGAAATATAATCTAAATATTATAAAGCAATTGGAAAAGTTACCAGAACTCAAAAGTTTTAATTGATTTTGCCACTTTTTTGAGTTAATTTGTCTTTCTTTTTCCTCTGTTTTTTCCTTAGCAAAAGAGAAATTCTGAAAATTCTGTTTGGAATTGGAATTTTCCTTCATGTTTTCTCTAACAATTGCCTTGAAATTTATCATTAATGGCTTTTCATTAAATTTTTTGAGTTCCTGAGATAAAATCGCGAGTTTTTTCTGAATTTTCACTTGTTCAGTTTTCCTATGAGCTCTTTTTTTGTTGAAAGAGTTGTCTAGAGATTGCAACAGATCCATGAAATTATGGGTTTTTTTCGATGGTTTGGAGAAAATTTTCTCAATTTCAAGCTTCATTTGAATAATTTTAGGGTTAATATTTTGTTTTTGATTGAGGATGTGGCTGCAATCAACCAACAAAACCTCGTTGAATTTTTCCATTTTCCCAGACATTTTTTAAATTTTTAAATAACAACAGCAATTTTCAAAAATTCAATAATTCCACTTAACTAAAAAAACCTTTATAATCCCTTAAATTTCTCCTTTAAAATCTTCTTTGGTAAAGCGAAAGTCGGATCAATTTCCTCCAAACCCAATCCTTTATCCAGCATAGAAAGAGCAGCCAAACCAAAAAAACTATGAAAAACATCTACACAATTTCCTGGTTTATCACCAATCCCCCCTTCTTTATCCTGGCAGCTCATAATATATTCTTCAAGTCCTTTTTTATCAAAAAAACCGTCTCTTTCTATCATGAGAAAACTGCTATAAACCCACCAAGAATAACAAACATCTGGTAGTTTCTCTGGTCTTCCGTTAAATCCCCCTTTTATTGTCTGTCTTTCGCTTAGCCATAAGGCAAGAGCATCTTTATCAATAAGGGATAAATAACCTCCTATTCTCAAAGCCCCCACACAACAAAAGACATATGCAGCATGCGATTCCATATCTGGCAGCCCTCCGAAAGCCCCATCGAAATTTCTGCATCTTAATACATAGTCACAAGCTTTTTGAACATTGATTTTATCGAGATTCCCTAATAAAGCTAATGAAGATAAGGCACAATAGGAGAATCTAGTATCTTTTTCTCCCCAAACATCACCATTGAAGGACCCATCTTCGTTCTGAAGTTTGACAACATAATCAATAACTCGAGATTTATCAAGACTTTCAAGGGAATCTAATAAAATATGAACTAAAACTGCATAATGAGTTGAGGTGATATGAGAATCATGACCAGCATTGCCCCCAAATCCCCCATCTGGATTATGGCAGCTTTTGAGCCAGGATAGGAGAGAATCTTTTTGTTGAGGGGATAATATGACTTTAAGGCAGGCTAATGCTGCTAAAGACCAATAAGCACCTCCCATTTTGAGATGTTCCGTGAGATAATAGCCTATAGAATCGAGATCTTTGCTCTGTTCTAATGAGAGGAGATAGGTAATATGTTTCTCCCGGTAAAAAGGGACTTGTTGAGAAATAGGAGAAATGTTGGATTTTCCTAAAGGTTCCTTGGTTTCTTCTTGCATTTTTTACAAATTTCTTTGAGATTTTTAATTTATATTGAGAAAAACGAAATTTAAATAATGTTTTTGTTTTCTAAATAAATCTTGATCATCTTCTTCAAATCGTAATCCGTCGGTTTACTATAAAGAAAAGGCGGTTCCACAACTCCTTTATTTTTATTGTTGGTGTTCTCGAAATTGAAGGAAAAAATGTTCTTGTTTTGTTTGTCATTCGGAGTTGCAACTTGAGCATTTTCGTCTACAGTAAAATGTTTCAGGACAAACATTTGTGTGAATTTCTTTAAATTATTCTGATTATATATTTTTTATTGAGAAAGATAACCTTGACATCTGAACGAATATCCTGCATATTTTCACGATATTCGTCCATTTCTTTCCTCCATCTCTTGAGGTTGTCAATGACGAAATCATTCATAATTTTAGCTTGAAGTTCGCTTTAAAAATTAAAAGATGAGGTTTTTATATTCATAATTATCTAACGTATCAAGATTATCGATTGATTGATTCTTTCTAAGAAAAGTTTTAAATTAAAGATAATTTCATTAAAAAAACACTGACTTTTTGTTTGATTTCTCGCTGGACTTTGAATAAATTCCCTTCAATTCCAGATAAAACTCATTAAACCTTTGCTTCCAGAGGTCTTTGATCAGCAATTTAAAGAAAACCTTTTTTCTTTGCAACATTTTCCATTTTCTTTGAATCGTCATAGCTTTTAATAAAGTTCTTTAATTTTTTCCCAAAAAAAATGCTCTTTAAATGAATACTATGTTTTATGAAAATCTCACATTTTTCCACCAATTCATGCATTTTAGCGATAAGAACAACCGATTTGCAAACCACTTGTTTGCATCTTCTCATAATTTTCTGACGTTTAGGATTCAAAAAATACCCAACACTGAATTTTGAATCCATAATAACTCTTTCATTGGCACTTGACCCAATCATTCTAGTGAAAGCCACTAATTTTGATAATGTTTTTCTTCGAATTTGTGACAAATAAGATTCATGCATTTTTTTCTTGATAACACGCTATTATAATTAGAAAATAATTAATAAATTCAATAAATTAATGAAAACATCTAGAAAATTCTTGCCAAATTGAATTAATAGCAATACATGAATAAGTTTGATCCAAGACTTCATTTTGAAAAGTTTCTTGAAATGTTCATTAATAGTTTCCCTGATCATTTCCTTTGATTGTCTCAAAATTGCAGGTTTTTCCATCAAATACAATTTATGTTCTATATTCTTCTTTTCCAATAGTGACTTCATAGAATTAACTCTATAATTTAAGTTTAGTGCCCTATTCTATCAGACAAAATCATTAATTTTATTTTTTAAAAAACCGAATTTACTGACTTTTTTATCTAATCTCTGTTTTTCCTGTGTTTCTGGTTGAAAAAATTGCATATTTTTATTAATGGCCACCTTATTTCCAGCACCAATCATCTTCCATTTACGCCTTCTTTTTGCATGAATTGTTTCTAAATATAATTTTAAAATTTTTTATTCAGGAAATACTCAATACTTATTTGCTCATTCAAAATATATTGACTTAAATATTTAATTTCCATCATTTTCTCAGTCTTTATAATAGATTGTTCATTTTTTTCCTTTAAAAATCCTTTGTTTTCAAACCCAAACTTGACCTTAAAAGTCGTTTGAAGACTTTCGGCGGCATAAATTGAGAAATATAGGAATTCTTTCAAAAAAAATGTGTTTTTATCCGAATCCCAATATTTAAAGAAGTTCCCGTCGATGATGTCTTCACAATTGAATCTATTAGGCCAAGTATTACTTGTTGATAAAAAGAACTTAGTTTTCGGTTTTATTTTCTTATCGACATTTTTCAATGCTTTTTATTTAGAATAATTCGGATTTTACAAAAATGATTAGAAAATTAGAAAATAACTTACTCAAAATTAAGGGTGACTCCTTGTTCTCGATTTTTATCTTGAAATAATAGAATTCCAATTGATTCAGATCAAAAATGGTCTTTTCCTTGACACTGATCTCTTATAAAAATTATCTTCAAATTCAATATAATTAAATTTTACCAATTATGGGTTCATTTCCAGTCCTGGCAATGCGACAAATTTTATTATTTCCTCTTGCTGAATAAATGTCCTTATTATATAAAATATCCCTTTTCTCATTATTCTTTTCAAAAAGTCCAAGTCCATTGAATTTATGGACTGCTTTCTTCATCCTTTCCAATCCTTCCAATGTGATTTTTGAATAATATTCATTATTAGAAACTTCATCTCTCAAAAAATTGTGATAAGTATTGAAACCGTTATAGCTTGAGAGGAATATTTCACTCGCTTGAGTTATGAAAGTTCCTTCTTTAGGAAGATATTCTGATTTTAAATGAAATTTAGCATATTTTTTGCCCATTTTGGGCTTGGAATGATTTGATTCAATGTTCAAAGGCAGGTTTTTTTCTTTTTCAATTTTCGCTTTGAGTTTTTCTAGAAATTTTTGTGATTCCAGATTTTTGGAGAAAGATTTCGAGGATTGGAGTTTAGAGAGAGACTTCTGTTTTTTGGTCTGATCAGAATCCTTCAATCTTTCTTTTTTTTCGAATTGGTTTTCATTGTAAGCGATTTTTTGTAGCAAATTCTTGCATTTCTCTGTCATTATTATGTTTTTTTTAAAAATTATATAATAAATTTCGAAAATCCAATTAAAAAATATGAGGATTGTTTTGATAAGACATGGAGAAAGTCAGAATAATGTTATAGCTTATTCAACTGCGGAAATGTCTCAGACAAAATCAGAAGACCCACTTCTTTCGATCAAAGGTCAAATGCAGGTATTTTTCTGATATTCTCTCAAACTTGAACTAATAAAACAAGGCCCAGGCCACTGGAGAATACATTAAGAAAAAAGGATGGAAAATCCCCTACAGTATTTAATAAATGATTGATGAACTATTTCGAGATTTTTCTCATTTAAATAAAGTTATATCTAGTCCTTTGAAACGAACTGTTGAGACTTCCAGCATTATAGCCTCGAATATTAAAGTTCCAATCGAATTAAACTCAAAATTATATGAAGTTGGAGGTTTATTCAAAGGATCGAATATATTCAAAGGAGCCACGAAAGGCTGGTTTGAGAAAAATTATCCAGATCTTATTCTCAATGATAAGGGAATTACTGATGAAGGTTGGTATTTCGAAAATAAAATAGAAGGGTATGAGGAGGGGCGAATCAGAACAGCTCGAGTTCTCGAAGAATTGAGAGAAAGAGCTTTGAAGTGTATATTTTTAAAGAAAAAACATGATATTTCAATTTTCTGAAGTGAATAAGGGAGATGTTCTGATTGTTGTAACTCATGGAGGAATTCTTCATTTTATCTGCAATATTTTGACAAGACAGAGAAAAGACTCAAGTTTTATAAATATTAAAGAAATTAATTTATTTTTTCTATAGATAAGTATTTTGTTCATGAAAATTGCGGGATGTTAGAATTAGAGCTTAGAAATGGAGTTTTTGAGATAAATTCAATTAATTTTCAAGGTCATTTGAAGAATTTTAACAAGAAGATTGATTTTATGACAGGCTTTCAGGATCTGATAAAGCCTTATGATATTTTCGAAATTTTCTATAAGAGAAAAAAAGTTTGAGAAATCAAATTTTTATTTTGAAAAAAAGAAAAAATATTTCATTTTATTTTTGTTGGAAAATAAAATTCATTTTTTTGAAAGAAAAGAACTTCTAAAATGATTTTTAAAATTTATTCAATTTTTATTGTTAATTATTAAATTATATGTATTTTTAAAAAGAAAAAAAGATATTTAATTTCCATAAAATATTTTTGTTTTCCATGAAAAATAAATTGTTTCCTTTTGAAAATTGTGCGCCGGGGAACAGAATTTTTTTAGGCGCGTATCTATATTTATTGTTTTTTCTTTCCTTTTGTCTTTTAAAATTTAAAGATTATAATTCAGAGGCCGCCGAAGGCTAGGTCGCTACCACCGCCGAAGGCGGGGTTTGGGGTTGCGAGAGGTGTTGGGGTCCGGTCCTATGTGATGGGGTTGGGGACCATGTGATGGGGTTGGGGTTGGTAAAAATTGGAATTTTTTTTTTTCAAATTATTTTTTTCTTTCTTTTTTTTTCCACTTTTTCCTGCATCATCTCTTGATGGTATGGTTCTTGATGATGAGGCTCTTTATGAAGCTCTTGAGTATGACTGTATGAGGCTGTTGATTTGAGGCTTTTGAATGTGAGACCCTTTCATGTGAGGTTCTTGAAGGGAGGCTCGAGAATAAATTAAATCAAAGGAGAAAAAAAGATGATGGATGAATAAAATAAAATTTGTATAAGAAATCGAGTTCAAGAACAAAACGATCTATCCAAGAGAAAGAATAGAGTACTCAATATATGTTTTTAAAATGGAAGGTGCAAAAAATTTTTGATTTTTTCTAAAAAGTTAAATCTTTTATTTTTCTTTTCTAGATAATCAAAACATCAAGAAAAGCCTGCAAAACTCCAGTATCATCCATTGCTTTATATTCCCCTTCCTCGATTTTCTTTTTTAACTGCTTCACATTTTCTATGAAACGAACATCGTTTGCTTTCCTTTCTGCTACAATATCGAATATTTCTTTCCAAATTATGAACCACTTCTCAATCATATTGGTCTTAATAAACTCTTTAACTTCATCTAAACTCTCTATCACATTAAAGAAGAGAACTACCTTATTTTTCTTTGCATTTCTAATCAAATCTTCTATATCCTTCTGGCAAAATGCGGATAAAATCCTTAATATTTTTGTGAAACTGGGCTGTAAAAACTCCCAATTACTAGCCAATTCCATGTTTTTTTCCTTGAACTCGATCAAAACTTCCCTCATTAGAGCCAATTCGTTGGTTAAAAGTTCTCTATTATTGAGCAACAAATAACTGAACTCCACAAACTCAGTAACATATTTCAATGAAAAACCATTAGACTCATAGTAGTTCTCTTCTAATTTCACGAAAAACCCTTTCATTTCTCTTTGCATTTTTTCATGTAACCCCTTATTCATAAGTGTATCAATAATCATCACGATTTCCTTTTTATTATTTTCGTAAATTCCTCTTATTTCCTCATTGAATCTGATCAAATCATCTTTGAATCTCTCATCTGAAACCTTGAGAGTTTCACCGAGATTCTCCGCACACTCAATTTTTAGCATTTCCTGTGTCTCCAGAGCCTTCTTATAAATATTTAACATCACCTCGAAATCTTGAGATTCAACTCCCAAAAGATTTTTTAAATTATTGATTAATTCCGGAATTTCATTAGTTTCCAAAACATTCAGGAAATCATGAGCTTCTTGATAAAATTCTCGAATCCGTGTTTCTAATCCATACAATTCCTCATTTAATTTCTTATTTTTGGGTTCGGAATTTTTTACGTATTCCTTGAATACTAAAACTTCTAATAAATCATCAGACCTTAACCAGGATTTCAAACCTCCGAGTCTTTTTCTATTGATTCTTTCATCTAATTCCTTGACTGTCGAAGCTCGAGACCCAAGACTCTTCAATTCATTCATCGATTTAAAACGAAGATCCCAATCTTTTGTGAATTCTTGCACATATCTGTTCATTTTCAAAGTCTTTGTATTTAAAAAAGCCAATAGACCCTTATCAAAAGATTTTGCCATAACTTCTTCAGATTTTATGGAAGATAACCTCATCTTAAATATCTTCAAAAAATCATAGACTTCTGCAAAGAAACGATCCCAATTCAACGGTTTTAATTGAAATTGCCTAAAAAAATCGGTTATTTCAACAAGTTTGTCAACAGCCTGTTGCAAAATCTCAGAAAAAACAGAGAAATCCTTAGTGGAAAAAGATAAAGATGAAATTTGTAGCTTAAGTTTGACGAGATACAAAACAGTGTCAGAGAAAAACTCACAAAAATGGTCATTATCGTTGAGGTCTTTCTGAATCTCCATTAATTCTTGATTTGTTTCAAAATCATTCGAGCTTTCATTAATGAATTTTTCCTCTTCTTTCAAAAGAACCCGAGCTTTTTTCTGGATCTGAATAACTTGAAGTCCAAGATTTTTTTCGTAAAAATCTTCATTTCTGAAATCGAATGAATCAAGTTTTCCGTTGATTGTTTTGAAAACAGCTTCTCTTTCAATGCCAAACGCAACAAAAGTGTCTTTGAATTCCTTCATTGCCTTTAAAAGCTGTTTGTTTTCTATACTCAAAGGTTTGAAAGAGCTGATTTTTTCGTATTTGTCACTGAGTTTATGAAGAAATTGCTTGAAAATTTGGTCAATTTTCTTAAGGTCTGCAATTGTGAGTTGTTTTTCAATTACTTGAGAAATTGTGATTATTTCAGACAAAATTCTATTTTTTTCCTCATGACTGTTGTTCGCTGGAATATCGCTTTCCTGGAGGATCTTGGTGATATGATTAAGCATTCTATTGAGATTTTCCTTAAGATAAGTTATCAACAACAAATAAGCGTTGCAACGATTTGTGGCATTTTTCAATTTAAGCACAAGTGTCTGGGTTTGCTTCAAGCGAAAATTGATAAAAAGTTGTGATTTCGGGTCATCTCTGAGATTTTTCGCTAACTTCTTCAAACCTTTCAATTCCTTTCTCAATGATTTCAGCTTAGCTTCAACTATTGCAAAGACCTTCTGATTATCACTGTTCTCTCTATTGAAATTTGAAAGATCTTGATCAATTTCATCGAATTTCTGTAAAATGTTTGGCAATTTCTCTCTGCGAATATAGATCAATCTTGAGACAATGTTGCTGGAATCTTCGAGGTCTCCAAAGAAACTTTGATAATCAAAATTACTGGTCTTTAGTTTATCAATGAGGAATTGCAATTCTCTTGTGATTCTCTGATTCAAGGCTCTGATTTCCTGGAAAGTCCTTCTAGAATAATCATCACATTCGGTCAGAACTGCTAACAATGATTGAACTTTTCTCTTGAATTCATCACTATCAACGTCAAGTCGATAATACTTTCTATAATCTTGCAAGGCCAAATCTAATTTATTCACATAATCATGAAATTCATCGTATTTCTTTAAAGCAAGACTATGAATGTCTTTATGCTCGATCTCATTGATGACGGAGGTTCTGATGGCAGTCCCTTCATCTGAAAGAGTGGAAAATATCGCGATTAATAGATCTGCTTCTTTTTCAATATCCTGAGATTCCTCTATTTTGTGGCGGAGATAGTCCATTTCAAAGCGGAGCTTTTCTTCAAAAGCTTTACGGGTCATTATCACACAAGCCATATGATAAAGCTTCTTCCTTTGATCTAAAAGAGTTTCCTGGCTGGAATCGTAATGTTTTCTGAGTTTAATGACACTTTCTATCATATAGTTGAGAATTTTAGACTCATCTCGTAGTTTCTCCTTCATTTTGCCGGCTCTTTCTTCCATAAAAGCGAACCATTTCTGATCTCTCTTTGTCACCATAGCCAATTCCTTTATCCCAACGCTAGTATTCGCCTTCAAATAGAACATCTTATAGTAGATCTCCTGTTGTTGAGGACTCATTACAATCGACAATAAAGGTTGCTTATTGTTATTTGGATTGGCGTTGCTTATTAAAGCTGATAGTCTAACTGATTCCTTATTGGTCTTTTCAACGATCTGCTGCGTATTGATCGTGATATTGTCAAATCGTGTGTTTCCGGGAAGATCATATATCTCAATTCCTCCTCCACCTCTCACACTTTTCGTGTTTTCTGGCAAAGTCTCGATATTTGGCTTTTCTATCTTTGAATCAAAGATTTTCCTCGACATTCGACCTTGATCTTCAGAAGGCTTTTTCCTGGTTTGACCTTTATCCTCGATTTCCTTCACATTACCCCCTTCTGAAAGCTGACTAGCTCCTTGATCTTGATACTCAAAATCTTCATCTTCAAAAACGTTTTCTGCACCTTTGTTGTTTGCGTCCTTATTTTCCTCTACTTGCTCTTCTGATTGTAAATTCTCTTCAGGTTTATCGAACTCTCCTGGAATGTGTTCATGTCCAAGGTTTTCATCATCAAAATGACCATGATAGGGATTTTGATACATTTCTTCAGGTTCTTCCTGATTATCTGGTTCTATTTTTTCTTGAATAGAGGTCTTGTTATAATTGTTATTTAAGGGCTTTATCACAGATATTGACGGCAAATTCAAATCTTTCGTGGGGATAGGTGCCCTTTGCTTAGCAAATATTGAGGCGGAGGGATTGGAGGATTGCCGAGAATTAGATTGTCGAACTGACATTTTTTATTATTTATCTTGATTGGTTCAAGGAATTTTTATTGAATTTAATTTGAAATATAAAAACTGTTATTAAAAATCAAATTATAAGAAAAAACAAGACTCTTTTTATTTTAAATTTTAAGGTTTGCTTTGTTTGTTGTTTTTTGGGGAACTCATTGGAATTTCTAGAGGCTCTTTGAACCCGAAGAAATTGTTTAAAGCGTTGGAAATATAATAAGTGTCCCATCCGTAAATATAGTCTGAATCATTTGAGTCGCCTTCAAAATTCTTCCGATTTCCCATCAGTTTTTCATCATTTTTTGAAAAACTTTCTGAATTTTTCTTTTGTTTATCAATAATTTCTTCATTTTTTTCTTGATCTTGATTTAGAAACAAAAGGGATTTATCCCTTGTTTTCTCTTTATGTGTTTTCTCATCTAATAAAAGGGGGGATTTATTCTTTGTTTTTTTCTCTTGATTTGTTTTCTCATCTAACAATGGGGTGAATTTATTCTTTGTTTTTTCTTGATTTGTTTTCTCATCTTTGAACAGGGGTGATTTATCCTTTGTTTTCTCCTGATTTGTTTTATTTGGAGACATCATTACCCCTTCTTTCTTCTGAGTCTCATTTTGGATTTGACCAACTCTTCCCTTATTTTTGTTTTCGGGCAAATTCAATACTATTTCATTAAAAATCGACAATTCTTCAGAATCGCTTTCTTTTTCTCCTGCAATCATTTCGGAATTATCTCCTGAATTTCCCCTTAAATTAGGAGTTTTCCCCTTTTTATTGGGTTTATGCTTGAACTCTTGAGATTTCTTGAATATTTCTTCCACATCTCTGCCGGCATCATTAAACTCTAATTCATCATCTTCATCACCATTTGACCTTAATTTTTTAACATCTTTGCCAACATTTAACTTTAATTTTTCATCATTTGATTTTAATTCTGGTGATTTATTATTGTTTTCATGAAAAACACGATGTTTTTTTTCAATTTCTGATGAATTGTCCTCTTTCTTTTTAAAATTCTCTTCTTTCTTTGTCATTAAATTCTCTTCTTTCTTTTTCTTTGTCTTTAAATTCTCTTCTTTCTTTGGTTTTAAATTCTCTTCTTTCAATGATTTTGAATTCTCTTCTTTCAATGATTTTGAATTCTCTTCTTTCTTCAATAATTCCTCTATAATTTCTATTAAAAACTCGTTTTCTCTACAAAGTTCCAGTTTTTTGATCAAAAATTCTCGAATGGCCTCACCATTTTTCACTTTTTCTCCCTTTTTCTGCTGAAATTCCTCTATAAAAGTCTTGATTTCATCGGCGAAATACAAGAAACTCTGAGTTTCTTGCTTTTTATCTAGAAATATCTCTATTTTCTCTATTTCTTTCTTCACAATTCCTTCCTCTTCATGCTTTTTCGCCTCAAAATCTCTATCTTCAAGCCATTTTGCTTTTAAATTTTCTAGATAAAAGAACAAATCATTTGAAATTCCGAGAAGACTATCCTTTTTCATCAACGTGTCTTTGATATTATCATTTTGTGAAATCTCTTTATGAAGATTTCGAGCTTCTTTTTGCAGATTTAAGCATTTTTTTCTGAATTTATATGGTTTAGCAAGGAATGAGGCATATAGTCTTTCGAAATTCTTCAATTTCTTCTCCAAATTATCCTCTTCTTTCGATTTTTCCTTGAAATCGTCAATATTGATTGGAGCCTTTTCTTGATTTTCTATTAAGTCTTGTAATTTCTCACCGTTTTCAAGTCTTTCATAAGCGATATCTAATAAATCAAGCAATTTTCTTGGAATATGATTAATAGGCTTTAAAGCAGGTACTTTCAGAATTTCCTTTAATCTTTCTTGAAAAAGCCTGATTCTTCCTTGTAATCCGCGAACCTCTAATTTAGAAATTCCCCCCTTTTCAGATTCTTTGATGAGAAAAACCCCAAAAAGTAGCTCTCTCTCAAGACAATTTTCCAAATATCCCGCAAGAAAAAGCCCGGAATTAACCTGATTGATCAATAATTTCATGACTTTTATTGCTTTTTTGCTTTGGATCAATCGAATCTTAATGAATAATAAGTTCTTATTATCATCTCTCAAAATCTTAATCTCTTTCTTCAATCCTTTGAGTTTTGTTCGAAATCCTCGAAATTCCTGTTGTTTGACTTTATATTCATGATAATTAATGCGAACATTTTCAAGATGGTCTGAAAACTTGGCTATTCCTGTAAAGAATTCCTCCTGTTTATTGACGAAACCTTCACAAAAAAATGAAATTTTCTCAATACGAAAATAAATGATCTTCTCTACATTGATATAGCTCATCTCAACATTTTCCAGAAATTGCTCATATTCAGCTAATAATCTCTGATTTGTATTGGCAAGATTCCTCAGACAAGCTGTCACCATTCTCGTTAATCTTACAACTTCTTCAAACCCTTTATCCGCAAATTGCGTATCGTCTGATAACACAGATATGAGAACCTGGATTTTCAAAAGAAAAGAATCACTTTCCTTATCTAGACTATAATATTGCCAGAACTCTTGAAAAGCAAGATCCAATTTCGTCACTTCGCCGAGGAAAATGTCGTATTTTTTCAAAACGAGACTTTTAATAGCTGCAAATTCGAAATATTTGGCTCGCATTTCTTTGTTTTCTTTATCAATAATTGCGAAAACCATAAGATAACCTTCCGTTTCTTGAAGGGTGTCTCGATAATCCTCTATTCTTCGACGATAATAAAGAATTTCAAAATTTAATTTCGATTCGAAATCGCGACGATGGATTATTGAATCTGAAAGAATGTAAAGTTTTTCCCTTTGAATGAAGAGCTGCTCAAGAGAATATTTGAGTTTCTTGGCTATTTTATCATGAGAATAAATCAGGAATTGTAGGATTTCCGCTTGGTTTTTCAGGTTATCTCTTAATTTCCCGCATTTGTTTTTCAGAACCTCAACAAATGTCGCATCAGTTGAGAGTTTTTGGGCGATTTGAGAAATTCTAAAGCCTGGTTCGAGCTTTAAAGAGTCAAAGGAATGTTTTAGGTAATAGATTTTGTAATATATTTGGCGTTGTTCAGGGGATAGGGGGAAATTCGGCGGTAAGATGGAGGAACTTAATGTGGGACTAAACTGATTATTTGATTGCGAATCTGTTCGGAAATGCAAGTTTTTTCCTATTGAGGAATGAGATTGCGGGGTAAAGCTGCTTTTGTTTTTATAAGGATTTTCTGCAGCCTCATTTTCGAAAAGCATTTTCAGAAATAATTTTAAGTAGACAAGTAATTTTTTTTTAAGTATTGTGAAATAAAATATTTTTTTCATTTATATCGAAACATTTCGGTCATTTAAATTAACAAGAAATTCCTCTTAATATTTTTTTTCTCCTCCTAATCAAGTTTCATGTTCAAGCTCTCGATTAAATTCCTTTGTCTCATTCTCAAGATTTCTATTCCCAGCCATATAATCACTCCAATCCCTATAATTCCTGCATAAATATCAGTGATTTTAGGTTTCCAAGTCTCTAACATAAATAAACCAATTTCCCCTTCAACCCCCTGGAAACCCAAAAGAAATTGGCTGATTTTCACAGAAAATAACGCATATTTATTCAATTGATAAGTCTTGTTATAAAATTCCCAGCTTTTATTAAGATCTTGTGAAATTCCTAAACCATATTGATGCATATAAGCCATATTAAAATAGGCTTGAGCTTGATAAATTTCTTCAAGGGGCAATTTCAAGACTTCGGCATAGGATTTATAGGCTTTTTCATAATCCTGTTTCACTGCAATGCCGTAGAAATAAAAATCTCCTAATCTCAAAAATGAAAAAGGGTCGTTTTCTAATTTCGCAATCGAATAAGCTTGTTTAGCTAAAATTTTTTGTGTTGGGGGATTCCTTAATGTTTTCTTGATAACATCTTTATCATGAAAAATCTGCAAAATGTCTTCATAAAGAAAATCGAAAATATTGGTATTCTTTATTACATTCAATTTATTCTCCTGTTCTTTTATTATCCTGAAAATTTCATCATTTGCTATTAAATCCTCAATTCCACTATAATCCAGTTCTTCAGGACCAAAAACTTCATATTTATCAGCTAACAATGCTGAATTAATTGCTGAATTGGCCAACCCTAAATACGCGCTTTCTAAATATAAGAGAAAACTAATTCTCTTATTGCCTCTTGTCAAGGCCAAATGGGCCAATTTCATTTTATCAGCCCATAGGCCTCTTTCAGCTGCGCTCTTCATCATTCCAACTGCGATTTCGCAGCTATAGAATAAATGATTCCCATCAAGATGTAACAATCCTAAAGCGTACATCGCAGCCGCATGGCCTTGATGTGCTGCTAAATTAATATATTCATTGGCCTGTTTAATTAAACTTCTTTGACTAGAGCTTAATAAATGAGAACCGTATAAATATTGACCTTCAGCATTCCCTGCATCAGCTGCTTCTTTATAATAATTCATCGCTGCTTTCTCATTTTTTTCAACTCCCCAACCATTCATATATAGAAGTCCCAATCCACATTTGGCTCTTGTGTCTTTTCTTAACACCGCATCATTAAATTCTTTATACGCAGATCTATAATTTTTGGCAGTTCCGAGACCTTTCAAATACATGTAGCCCAATGATGTTTTAGCTGATATATCACCTAAATGTGAAGCTTTGGAGAAATGTTCGAAGGCATATTCATAGTTTCTAATTAATCCCTTAAGTCCATAAAAATAATAATAGGCTAGCTTAACAATGGCATCTAATTTATTCTGATTTGCTTGCATGCGAAGAAACTCTATTTCTTCATGTTCTTCCGCTTTGTTATTTCGGATTTCAGCGTCGAGATTCTCGAAAGTGAGTCTCTTTTTCTCGATGAATTTCGGTATGAAGGTCTCGTGTTCAAGATATAATAATTTATTGATTTCATGGTAATAAATCGCAGCTGATGGACAATTCTTAATTAAATTATTCGAATCTCCATTGAGTCCTTGGACATATTTATATCCCATAGCTAAAACGGCTTCTGAATGATTTTGCATCGCTGAAAAATATGCGCTGATGAATGAATTGACCTTTGATCTTTTCGTTAAATATTCAGCCAATCTCGGACTATGTGCAGATATAGTATCAAGATGATATCTCAGGGAAAGACTGCCATCCAATTGGAAAAAAGTCATAAAAGATTCGAAATATAACGCTTCACTTGATCCCAAATTTGAAGCCATTTTGAAAAAATAGGCTGCTTTACGAATATCTGGAAAATCAGTTTGAATTAGTCCATAAAGATGGAGTTTGGCTTTGAGATTTAAGGCTTTTGCAAGAAGAGAATGGTTGTTAGGATCTGAATGATTGAAGTATTTGCGATCTCGAAAATATGAGAGGAAGGAATCATAAAGTTCAGGAGATAGAGGTTCTATATTATCAATAGAAGTTTGTATTTGTTGGAAAAGGGGTGGTGATTTGGAAAGATGAAGCTTTGTTTGAAGAGCTATTGATAAATAGGCGAAAAATATCAAAAGGAAAGCTGCCATTTTTGAAAAAAATTGAAATTTGGGATTTATGCTTTGAATTTATAAACATTTATTTCCAAAATCAAGATAAAAGCCCCACTTTTTCAAATTCCATAAGATCGATGACTTCTGTTGACGAATCTCTCTTTAAAATGCCTGTTGATTACAACTTCTCTAGTCGAGGTTGCCTTTTCTATTCCTTAAATTTGAATTTATTTCTGCTCCTTAAAAGGCAAAAATTGGGCTGAATATTACAAAGATTTCATGCTTCGAACGGATGCTGTCTGGGAAAAGGAAAAGCTTCGGGATTATTTCCGTCTCTATATGAAATGCTTTTATTTTGACAAAGCCTCCAAGAATTATCACATCGTCGAACCAGAAGATCTCTACACCATGGTTTTCGAGCATTATGCAATTGACGATATTGCTCCATTTCTTGGTTATACTCCAACTGGTCGAACGGTAAAAATCCGAATTTTTCATTTAGTTTCGAATTTTCAATAGAATTGCTTCCAAATGGCTGTTGGTCCCAAACAAAGAGTTGCTGTGACCGCCCAAACTAATTATTTGAAGGAAGATTATTTCGATTTATGCGCGTTGAGATTCGACAAATGGGATCGATGTGATTTCGTGTTTTATGATGATAGATCCACGAAATACGATCAGGTGAAGGACCTGAAAAACTATAAGCATTATCCATGCTATAGAGAATTTTATGAGGCGCAATATGCCTGCAGTGATGATCTCTTTGACTTCTTAATGGAACTTAGCCATCAAAAAAGAGCAAATGGAATCACCCATTATGATGTAGAAAGTCATGAAATAAAAAGGCTCCCAACGATTTATGATAGTCCTAAGAGAACTGAGAAGAGAACCTTGACTTATTAAAGAGAAGGAAAAATCAAAAAAAAACTAAAAGAAAAATTGAAAAACAAAAATGAAAAACAAAAGTTTTTTTTAATATTTTTTTTAATTAAAATATTATTACATGTAATTCGGTTCTTTTTTCCTTATTTTTTGTTTGATATATATTTATATTTCTTTTTTTTCGGATTCTTTTTTTCATCAAAATATAACGATTTTTTAATTTTTTTAAGGTATTGAAACATGTTTTTCTGGGGAATTTTGGAATTTTTAAAATAATCAAATAATTAAAAAGACCTTTTTTACAAATTGATTATTTCTATTTTTGAATATTAATTTGTTTTTTTTATTTTTTTCATAAATCAATTGTTTTATTTTATTTTTACTTTAATTCATAAATATTTACAAAATCCCTTATAATTTCATAAACTCATGAGCAAGATCCTTAAACATCATTATTTCGTTATCGAAGAGTCCTTCATTTTTTGGGTTTTCTGTTAATAATTCCTTCAAATGAGCCTTAATTGATTCCAACCATTTGTCTTTTTTCTCCTTAAACTCGTCCTTATATTTCATCAACAATTCACCTAATATATAGGCTGCTGAATTTCTGGTTTCTATAGCAATCTTCGAGCAATTTTTAATAATTTCTTCAAAATAAGAAGCGAAATTGATTTCCATAAGTTTTTTTTTTACAATTCCTTTGAATTTCTCACAATTTTCTTGAAGATCCTCCTTTGTCAAAATTCTTCTATTCAACATTTCGTCATAATGAACCAAATCTTTCATAAGAAATAATGTTTTTTGCCTGATTTTTTCTGAGTCTTTGATCTCTTCCAACAACTTCCTGAGGAACTCCACACCATCGATTTCTATAAACTCCCTCTTTATATCTAAACTTTCGCCTCTTATCATCGCGCTTAATGCGGAAAAAGCCGCCTCTTTATTACCAATGCTCACTTCATTCAAGACCCTTTCAATTAATTTAAACCCACAGGCATCTAAAGCAAATTTTTGGTTCTCTTGGCTATTTTGCACAATACTTTGAAAGATCAAACAAGCTGATAACCGCACATTCTGATCCTTATGATTGAGGATTAGATTGACTAAAACAGGCATGCCTTTTAATTGGCAAAACATCAGACCAGCATCAAGATTTTCTATTAATTCTGAAAGGTCTTCTAGGAGGATTAAAGGGTCTTGATTGGAGGGCAAAGATGAGATAATTTCCTTCATTTTAGTGACATGGTCAATGGAATAGGCTTTAAATGCTTCTTCTAGCCATTTCTTTGTAGCTTCATCCATTGGCTTGATGTCTTTTGAAGAGGTGTAGTTATCTTGATATTTTAATGACCATTTGAGAAGTCCAGGCCAATCGACCATTTTAATAGAATGGATAGGATTTTAATTAGATTTTGAATTAATTTTTAAAGAAAAATAAGAGCTTTTATAGAGGAATCACAGAAAAATCTCGAATGATCTAGAAATTATAGAAGGATCTAGAAATAATAGAAGGATCTCGAAATAATAGTCGAATCGAGATCCAAAAAAACATTTTAATGGAAATAAAAAAAGCAAAATATTGTAATTTTTATATTGGTTTATAAATTAATATCATTAATTAAAATGGAATCAACTGTTAGGTCTGGTCCCTGAAAAACTCTCTTATCAAATTAAAATAAATCATAAGTTTCATTTCAAATTTCTTTTTTATTAATACACCTATAAAATTTTCTCTCCTTCAAATGCAGAAGCTGACAAATTTAGAAAACCAAGAAAGTCCTGGTTATTCCAACCGCATTTACCCTGATGAAGACCCTTCTCAAAAATCGCCCGCTCAGAATTCACATTCCAAGATTACGCAAAAGGCTCTAATAGACATTGTTAAAGAAACTGAAAATCGCAAGTTCTCTGAAGACATTGACCTTATCGAATCTCTTGGAGGTATTTCCTTACATTTTTTGTTATTTCATTCTTGATTTTTTTTTTTTAGGTGACTCGTACCTAATTACTGCCCTTGATAGTGATCTCATTAGAGGAATTTCAAACAATCCATCAGATATTCGGTCTCGAGAGACAGAATTCGGCAACAATAGAAAAACCGCACGTGAAGGAGCGAGTATCTATCAGAAAATAATTTGAGTTCTTAAATTTGTGATTTTTCTAGCCTTCTTCTCATTATTAGTGGACGCCTTAGGAGATTTCACTCTGAGAGTTCTCATGGTTTGTGCTGTTGTCGCAATCGCTGTGGAAGTCGGCACTTCTTCCGCTAGTGAACGTCCTATTGCCTGGATTGATGGTTTTGCAATCCTCCTGGCAGTGATTGTTAGTTCCACGGTTCAGGCCTTTAACGATTATCAGAAAGACAAGCAATTTCAAGCCCTAAATAAGATAACCGATGATAGAAAAAAGGTGACGGTTAGAAGAGACAATGCAGTGTTAACGATAAATCATTCAGACTTGTTAGTGGGAGACATAGTGCAAATTGCTGAGGGAATGGATATTCCTGCTGATGGAATCGTGGTAGAAGCCGCTGAAATCATGATTGATGAATCAGCATTGACTGGAGAAACTGAGCCTAATCAAAAGAACACTATAAGTGAATGCATTGCAAAACGAAATGAATTGTTAGCCGAAGGAGTAGATAAAGAAAAAGCTGGAAATCATGCTCTTTCTTCTCCTATTCTCTTCTCTGGAAGTAAAGTTTTACAAGGTGAAGGCAAATTCATGGTGATAGTAGTTGGGGAGAATAGTTGCGAAGGTCGGATCTTGAGTATATTAGAAACCGAAAATGAGGCAACTCCTCTACAAGAAAAACTCGAGGGATTGGCTGGAAATATTGGAAAATTCGGATTAATCTCAGCTATTTTAATTCTTGTGGTCTTATTGATAAGATTCGCAGTGATCAGAATCCAAGATAACTATTTTTATAGTTCAGATGTTAGTGAATTGATTAGTTATTTATTAATCGCGATAACAGTGGTAGTTGTTGCCATTCCAGAAGGGCTGCCATTATCAGTGGTGATTTCTTTGGCATTTTCAGTGAAGAAAATGTTGAAAGACAACAATTTAGTTAGGACTCTACAGGTCTTAAAAATTCTTATATTTTGTTAAAGAAATTGTAAAAAAAGGCATGTGAAACTATGGGAGGGGCTAATATGATTTGTTCTGACAAGACAGGGACATTAACGCAGAATATAATGACTTTTACTAGTTTATGGAATGATCAGAAGGTAAACGAATATTTTTATTATGAATTACTTAGATATTTTTTCAGTTTGATATCGACACCTATGAGAAATCATTGCAACTATCGAGCTATGTTCCTCTTCCAATGCAAGAACTCTTCTTAGATTCATCCATTGTCAATTCTTCTGCAATTTTGGTAAATTCTCATAATTTTGATGGGTTTATATGTTAATATTTAATGTCCAGAGACCAGAAATAAAAGGCAGCAGCACAGAAATTGCCCTCTTAAAATTCACTGATAAATGCGGCATTGATTATGAAAAAATAAGAGAACAAAGTCAAGTGGTTCATCGATTCCCTTTCAATTCTTCCAGAAAACGCATGAGCGTAATAATAAAAACCGCTGATGGTCGACTTAGACTCATGGTCAAAGGAGCAGCCGAACTAGTCCTTGATTCATGTTCTCAAATTCACTTTTTCTCCAATGAAATATCGCAAATGGATTCAACAAATAAGGATAAATGCGTAACCGCTATGGAAACTATGGCTAAAGAAGCATTGAGAACCCTAGTTCTTGCTTATAAAGACCTTTCTGGCTCAGAAAGTATTCATTTTTCTCTTTAAATTAGAATTTTATGGTAATTTGTTTTTATGTTATCCAGATCTAATTGAAAAGGATAATAAAGGAGTTTTTTTAATTGAAAAATCTGGATTGACACTCATTAGTGTGATTGGAATTAAAGACATCTTGCGAAAAGAAGTTCCTGAAGCAGTCGCCAAATGCAAAAAAGCGGGAATTAAGGTTCGAATGGTCACAGGTGATAATAAACTCACCGCACGTGCAATTGCTCTGGAATGTCGCATTATTGAACCTGGCAATGAAGAAAGTCTCGTTCTTGAAGGTGCTGAATTCATGACAGCGATTGGTGGTGTCGTTTGCGAAAATTGTGGAACAGCCATTTGTGACTGTGCTCATGATGAGAAGCTCGCGAAGAAAACGGGGAAGAAAGTTCGAAAGGATAAAATAAAAAACCCTGAAATGTTCAACAGAATCTATCCTCATATTGATGTTATCGCCAGATCGAGAGCTGAAGATAAATATGCATTGGTTGTTGGGTTAAAAGAAAAAGGTCATATAGTGGCAGTAACAGGAGATGGCACCAATGATGCGGCGGCATTAAAAAAGTCTGATGTAGGATTTGCAATGGGGATATGTGGGACTCAGGTAGCAAGAGAAGCCGCTGATATCATATTGTTGGATGACAATTTCAACAGTATTGTGAGAGCAGTTTTATGGGGAAGGAATATATATGATTCAATTCGAAAATTCTTGCAATTTCAATTGACTGTGAATGTTGTAGCAGTTGGAATCACGTTGATAAATGCAGCGATACTTAAACAAGAAGTCTTTCCACCAATACAGATGCTTTGGATAAATTTGATCATGGATGCTTTCGCGAGTTTAGCCTTAGCCACTGAACCTCCGAATGAAAATTTGTTGGAGAGGAAACCAGTTAACCGAACAGATTCCATGATTAATAAGGTAGATTTTAAATCATTTTTTGGGTTTTTTTAAAGAAATTGTAGAAAATGTTCAAACATATATGTGGCCAAGCCGTTTATCAATTCATTATTTTATTGGTTCTAATTTTTGATGGTGACAATTTCATTCCTGAATATAAAGATGAGCTTGATGATACAATTTTAAGAACCCCAGGAACTCCTTGGGGAGTTAAATATAATGGAGAATATGTTAGAAGTGGGAGATATATTTACGTGAATGACCCCGATAAATCAGATTATCAAGACTTAGAGACTGTAAGGAAATTTAAATTCTTTAAAATTTTCATTTTTTTAAAGACTTATGGACCTTCTCGACATTTCACCGTAGTTTTCAATACTTTCGTCTGGATGAATATATTCAATTTATTCAATGCTCGAAGAATAAAAGATGAACTCAACATTTTGGAAGGTTTCGAAGATTTTTCCTTTAAAATGTTTAGAATATCCTTTCTCAGGCTTAAGTAGAAATGCACTCTTCTTCATCATTCTCATTCTCATCATTTTACTCCAATGTCTCATTGTCACCCATGGTTCTATCGCTTTTCATTGCTACAAATGGTATGATGATAATACCGGTGGAGCTGGTCTTCATCCTTATCAATGGCTCATTTGTGTGGGATTCGGTTTTGGAAGTATCATTGTCGGCTTTATATTAAAGTTTTTACCGGAAGAAAAATGTTTAGAAGTTTGGAAAAAACATCTTTAAAATTTTCTAATAATATTATTTGTCTAATTTTTTAATAGTTTGGAAGAAAGGAAAGAGATCCAATCAGGAACCCTTCCAAGATCTTAGAACTTAGAAGAGGTAGCACTATGAAAATGTTCCAACCAATTCAAAAGAACCAATCTTTTCAGAAACAACCTTCCATCAAACCTACTTCCAATACTTCTTTTAAGAATAAAGTGGTTAACTCCAATGCTTCTTTTAAGAATAAAGTGGTGAATAACAATAATACTCTGATCGGTTCTAACAAAAATGTGAGTTTTATTCCATAATCATCAATTAATTACTTTTTTCTTAAAGATAGCTTTCGTAAAACATGAAGAGGCCAAGATCTAATTTAATTAAAGAAGAAATTATTAAGAAACTAAGGAATTCCGAGGTTTTTCAGATTTACGCATTTCTTTTTTAATTATATTAAAATTTATTGAAACTATTTTTTTTTTCATGGACTTTTATTCCTTCACTCCTACTCGTTCAAGACCCCCTATTTTTTATCAAGAAGCTCCTGTTTTCTACTCCCCTCTCCCCCCCAGACCGATATATTTGCCTTCTAATCAAACCAATCCCCCTCCCACAATTCCTTTTAATGATGCTTTTTCCTTACAAAAGGAACTTTCTAACGATTTCTATCACACTCCAATAAAGAAGAAGGAGTTCTTTCTTGATTTATCTCATAAAAAAGAGAAAAATGTTGTGAAAGACCTCGATTGTGAAGAAGGAGTAAAGGATATTGTATATTATTTCAAGGAAATATTGGCGTTTGAATCTGAAATAGAGAAAGTTCGTGAAGAATTATCAAGAAGACCGGATTTTCGAATAATATATGTTTTTAATCAATTTGACCTCAATAATTCAAGACAAATCTTGATTTCAGAAATGCATCTTGGTTTGCAAAATCTCGGAATTACTGCCAATGGTGATGACATTTATATGTTGATAAAGAGATATAGTATAGATCAAGCGGAAAAACTCAAGTAAAATTCTTTTTTTATAATAAAAGTCGAAGTCTTTATAAGCATTAAAGAATTTGAAAGCTTATTTATTGCGAAGTCTGATTCTAATCGAAGAGAAATTACCAGAAATGAATTTTCCTCAATGAATTATTCAATTGATGTTTAAAAAAAAACCATATTTTTTCCTTAAATTTATTTTTAGAAACTGTTGAAAACAACCAAAATCTATATTTTGAAGCTTTTCCAGCTTTTATTAGATTTCGAACATTCTTTGGAATTTATTAGACATAAATTAGTGGAAAAGTCTATTGATTTAGCCAAAGTCTTCAATTTTATTGACTATTCAAAAGGCACTTTTATAAATAGTGCTGAAATCAAGAGAATTATGTCTGTGCATGGATATAGTATCGGTGATTCGGAAGCTCGATTGATATTATCGAGATTTGATAGAAATTTATCCGGACAAATTGGATTTAATGAATTCGTTATGGAATTGAACCCCAAGCTGCAAGTTTATAAGAAAAAATGAAAATTGAGTTTTAAATTATTGTTTGAAAATATCACAATTTAATTTTAAATTTTGCTTATTTATTGTTTTTTTTATTTTTTTAATTTCTGAATTTATATTTTTTTTCGGAAAAATAGCATGAAAAAAAAAAAAAAAAAAATTTTGGAAAATTTTAAAGTCAAACAAAAACAAAAACTTAAATCAAAATTCCAAAAGTTTATTTTGGATAAAATCTTAATTTTTATATGATTAAGCCAAAGTGAAAAAATACAATATTTTAATTAAATTTGCCCATTAATATTAATTAAAAAAATGAATTTTTTTCTATTTTTATTCTGAAAAAGCATAATGAATTTATATTACGTAAATAAAAAATATCAACAAAT
>Ga0302186_10000851_pt1 | contig 26509 bp, 16 predicted proteins | sample II_Bog_E1_2_FD_198782 | JGI IMG/M metagenome (GOLD analysis project Ga0302186, IMG submission 198782) | Peat permafrost microbial communities from Stordalen Mire near Abisko, Sweden - II_Bog_E1_1 | ecosystem: Environmental > Terrestrial > Soil > Wetlands > Peat | place: Sweden: Abisko... | reverse complement strand
ACGCAAATTCATCAAGTCATATCATATTGCCAGTCGCGTCAATAAAGATGGGATGTATTGTGTGTATGAGTGCAACTACTGCAAATATATCCACCATGATCACACCAAAATGGAAAAACACCAGAAGAAATGCCGATTAAGAATACCAAAATTTTAACTATTCGCGAATACTGCTAATCTCGTCAATTCGAATCAAATACTTCCTTTACCGATAGTTGTCTCTAAACAGAAGGTCTCTCAAACAAGTGTCTCCACCCAAACAGATATTTTATCCGCAAATATAGAGTCATGATGCTCACCGTTACTAATGATTTACTCTCCATCTAAATCTGATTAATTATACTCCAAAATAGATTATCCTTTATAAAGATAATTGAAACCATCAAACTTCCTTCATTTTCTTCAGTAATGAGGGAAGGGGGTACGATTCAGGCCATCATCTTCTGATTATTAAAATAAAAAAAGTAGAAAATATCAAACAATTCAAAGACCTGTCTTGGCAGCAACACTCAACTATACTTATTATATTAATTCTTAGTTGCATTCGAAAGTTATTCTGTTATGGAAAAGAGTCTTCATTAAAAAGAAGTAAAAGCCAACGAAAGCATACTCAAACCCTACTTCAGTAAGCAAAAATCTAGGTCCTAATATTCTCCCAATATAAATCGATCAATCAGCAAAAAACAGATTAATAATCAAATCAAAAAAATAGTTTTTTTCAGAGCGAAAATGCTTTGAAAAAATAAATGGAGGAACCGTAATCATGCAAATTCATGGCAAAAGTATTGTATGAGAGGAAGTCTAGTCAAAAGGATCTTTAATTGTAATTTTCCGAATATTTGAGGCACCTCGAATTATGATGATGCTAAGGGCAACATATCATCATCATATTTAGTTTCTGTTGGCTCTATTTTACGTTATGCTGAAGTTTATTACGACATATCATCATAATTTTAATGATTCTTTGTATTGTTGCTAAGTGATTGGTAGTTAATCTCATTGACCTCATATAAGCCGAAAGCTTATATTCTTACAAACATCTCATTGTTATTCAGTGGACAATACATCAAATTCTATCCGATAAACATTATTCTCCTGATTGATAGTAATAATTTTTTTCCTTTTGCTGGTGGTTTGTGTTATAAATAGAGTGGATTGTTTATTTCTCCTTTACTTTAACAGATATAAATTATCCAATTATTTTTAATCGAGGTAAAACGTTTCAAACAGAAAATATCACCACAGTCGAGATCGTGGGGTACAATAGTGAGTTGATCTGTCTCGATAATGACCTCAAAAGAAAATAACCTTTAACTTTATGGAAGAGATAAGTTTAATGAGGCGAAGATATGAATTCGATTGGACAGCAGCTTAGCTTTAAGCCACTCGAATATCTAAACTGTTTAACCCTCGCAGTGCGATGGAAAGTATATATTTTTACTTTCGAGGTGTGTAAGGTTAGCCTGTAAAATCAAACATAGAAAGATATTATCGTTGAAAGATATAAAAATATGTGTGCTACTCCAAGCATGGCAGAACTGTGCTTGAGGAGGACTGAAAAATGACTGTCATTTAAATTACAAAAAAAGAGAAGACGAAATATTTGTGCCTTCAATAGTTTTTAAATTTTGATAGTTTCTACCAAATGATATTTAAAATAAGGGTTTTTATCAGTTCAGTTCAGGTATTCTCCCTGTCATTGAATATCTATTTGTACCATTGAGAATATGAATGAATATTTTTATGGTACACGATCCAAAATGAGAAGCCACTCCTTCATCGCTTTGAAGCTTAGCGAATTGTTATTTTTATGACTTCTTACTTATCTTTTCAGATTGATTTCTGCTTCTTTTTTGAGAGCATAACTGGTACATTTGAGTCGATAGCTTTCCGCGCTGATCAATAATTTTTTTACTTGAATCGAGGTCGAGGATTCTTCGAGGAATTACTTTTGTGAAAATGTTCTCTTGTAAATGGTCGAACATTATTTCCTCATGTGTAAGCTTTTTTGATGAAACGAGAACAAAAATCGAAGACATGAGATTCATTCTTTCAGAGATGGGTACATGTTTTGGAAAAGAATGAGTAAGCCCTTTAATTTGTAAGTTATCCTTGCTTCTAACGTTTCAAAAGATAGTTTTCTGAATATATAAGTGTAGTTACGTAATTGAAATTATGCATGATGATGATTCGCAAGATAACAGCTTCATCGAAGGTTCTTTTGGTGTGCCTCAAATAGTCTGTTTCTTTTCTTTGTTGTGTTACAACCGGTAAGCAATCGAGTAAGCTATCATGACACTTGAAAACCGTACTTTCTCACAACTTAGATATAATTATACACGTGATTTTATTGGATCAAAATTATGGCCCATAAATAATTGAGATCAAAAATCTCCTAATACTTCGAAGGGAAAATAGAAAATATTGTTCTTTAGACTATCATCATCAATGAAAGTATTTCTTTTGTGTGTTCTCTTCCTTTTGGAATTCGGATTCTCATTGAGGCTCGTTGTATACTCTCTTCGAATAAGACATTTGTAAGATTTCATTTATTTAGATTTGAATCAGCAGGGAGTATGCATCCGATATATTTAGAGTAACTATTTTAGGAGATAGATGCATGAATTTTATTAACATAGCGTTATTTTTGAAAAAATCAGGCGTATAAAAACTTTGATCAAGCGTAACGATCAAAATGAATCAGATGTATCATTCTGCTGATTTAGGGTTATTGAAGAGAAAATCAGCAGTATCAAACATTTAATCTAGTGTTATTAATGAGAAAATCAGTCGTATTAAATATGTTATTTAGAGTAAATATTAAAAAAATTAGCAGTAGCAAACATATTAATTTAGAGTAATTATTGAAAAAAATAGATGTATGAAATATTTTATTTAGGGTCAATATTGAGAGAATTAGCGGTATTAAATATTCTATTTAGCGTAATTACTTCAAGAGTTAGAAGTATCAAACACTTTATTTCAGAGTCATTATGGAGAGAATCAGTCGTATTACATCTTTTATTTAGGGTAATCATTGAGAAGAATTAGCAGTATCAACCACTTTATTTAGAGTCATTATCGAGACAATCAGCTGCATTAAACATTTTATTTAGGGTAATGATTGGAAAAATTAGAGGTGCTAAAAATGTCAATTCAGAGTCATTATTGAGAGAATCAGCTGTATCAAACATTTTATTTAGGGTAATTAGTGAAAGAATTAGGCGCATCAAATATCTTATATAGCGTAATTATGGTGAAATCAAGACGTATCAATAAATGAATTTAGCGTTAATGTGAATTAAATTAGCCGTTTGAAAAAATTTATACAGTGTAATCATTCAGAAAATAAGGTGTACTAAATCTCATTATTAAGTGTCATTATTGAGTGATTCAGGCGTAAGAATACCATTAGATCAGTGTAACTATTGAGTCAATTAGCAGTACTGATAGCATTAATTTAGAGTAAGTGTTAAGAAAATAAGCTGTATTTTTGATGATAATACAGTGTAAATTCGGAAAAACTTAGGCGTACCGGCAACTTTATTTAGGGTAATTTTTTAGAAACTCAGGAGTATCAATGACATTGATTTAGGGTAATTGCAGAAAAACTAAGGAGCATTAATCATATTAATTTAGGGTAATGATTGAGCTAATTAGCTGTATTATCTTAAAGTTATTTAGAGTTATTATTGAAAAAATAAGCTGTATTAAATCAATAATGTAGGGTAACTATTTTAAAAAAATAGCGGTAAGATACATTTTTGATTTAGGGTAATCTTCTAAAAGAATGAGCCGTATTAATAATATCAATTTAGTGTAATATTTTTAAAGAATTAGATGTACTAATAGCATCTATTTAGGGTAATTTTACGAAAGAATAAGCAGTATTAATCAAATAGATTTAGAGTAATTTTATGAAAGAATAAGCTGTATTAATAACATCGAGTTAGTGTAACTATTTGCAAAAATTAGGCGTATTAATGGAAAATTCATTCAGAGTAACTCTATGAAACAAGTAGCTGTATCAAGGGCATCAATTTAGGGTAAGTTTATTAAATAATAAGATGTATTGATAGCATCAACTTAGGGTAATTTTATTAAAGAATAAGGAGTATTAATAGCATCAATTTAGCGTAATTTGTGAAATAATAAAGATGTATTAATAGTATTAAATTCAGGGTAAATTTATTAACGAATAAGGCGCATTAATAATATTGATTTAGAGTAACTTATGAAAGACTAAGCCTCAATCGTATTAAAAAGCATTAATTTAGGGTAAATTTATTGAAGAATTAGGCGTATTAATAATATTGATTTAGCGTACCCTATGAACGAATAAGTTGTATTGATAGCATCAATTTATGGTAAATTTGTTAAAGAATAAGCCGTATTCATACAATCAATTTAGAGTAACTTTATGAGTCATTTAGAAGTATTAATATCATCGATTTAGAGTAAATTTATTCAAGAATAAGGCGCACTAATTACATCAATTTAGAGTAAGTTTATCAACGAATTAGACGTATTAATAATATCGATTTAGCGTAATTTGTGAACAAAAAAACAGAAGTATTCATAGATTCGATTTATTGTAACTTTATGAAAAAATAAGGCGCATAAATTTCATCGATTTAGGGTAAATTTATGAGAAAATAAGACGTATTAATAGAATCAATTTAGGGTAACTTTTTGAAAGAATAAGAGGTATTATAGTATCAATTCAGGGTAATTTTGTTAACAAATTAGCTGTATTAATATCGTCAATTTAGTGTAATTTTATGAAAGAATAAGCAGTATTAATATCATCACTTTAGAGTAATTTTATGAAAAAATAAGCAGTATTAATAGTATCGATTCAGAGTAACTTTATAAAAGAAAAAGCCGTATTGATAGCATCGAAGAAGAGTAGCTTTATGAAAAAATAAGAAGTATCAATAACATCTATTTAGAGTAATTTTATAAAAGAATAAGAAGTATTAATAGAATCAACTTAGGGTAATTTTCTGAGAGAATAAGAAGTATTAATAGAATCAACTTAGGGTAAATTTATCAAAGAATAAGGCGCATTGATATAATCCATTTAGGGTAACTTTATCAAAGAATAAGCCGTATTAATTATAGCGATTTAGTGTAACTTGACAAAAGAATAAGGCGTATATATAGTATCAATTTAGAGTAATTTTGTGAAATAATTAGTCGTATCAATTGCATCAATTAAGAGTAATTTTAAGAAAAAATAAGGAGTATTAATAGAATCAATTTAGTGTAACCTTTTAAGAGAATAAGACGTTAATATTGTATCTATTTAGTGTTCTTAAAAATGAAATTAGCTGTCTAAAAATATTTAATTTAGTGTACAATCGTAAATAAATAAGGCGTATCAAGATCATCTAATTCAGTGTAATTATTGAGAAAAGAAGGCGTATCAACTATCTTTATTCAGGGTAACTATTAAACTAATTAGCGGTACATGTAAACTTATTTAGAGTTATTTTTAAAAGATGTAGGCGTATCTATAGTAAAAATTTAGAGTTGTTATTGAAAAATTCAGATGTATCTATCAATTAGATTTAGAGTTGTTATTGGATAATTTAGAAGTATTCACAATGCTGATTTAGAGTAATTATTGAAAAAATTAGGCGTATCAAAGTTATTGATTAAGAGTAATTGTGAAGAAAATCAGCCGTATCAACTATAAAGATTAAGAGTAACCATGGAAAAAATCAGCAGTACCAATGCATTAAATTAGTGCAATTGTTGAGTGAATTAGGCGTATCGATGCCATTTATTAAGCGTAAATATGGAAGAAATTAGACGTATCGATGTCATCTATTTAGCAGTGTAGTATTTTACAGAACCAGATGTAATACTACGATTGATAAAGTGTATCTCTTGAGAAAATAAGGCTTATTTATTCATTTATTTAGTGTACTGAATGAGTCACTTAGGAGTAATGACCACGAAACGAAGGGTTCTTCTTTGCTAATAAAGCCTAATGATTCTCACACAATCGTAACTCAACCAATTAATTTGATTGTTCATCGATTTATTTTTCTGAATTACCTCATTATTGCATCTTTTCAGCACATAAGCACCTCAATAGAAAGCCAAGCTGTTAAAATATCACTATAATTGCATAATTATAAATCCCCATATATCAGAGATAATTTTTTTAACTATATTCACGAGATTGATTGTTTTGTTGTTAAAATCATCTCGTATTGGCTCGACAGACAGTTTTTTGTAATTTAATATAATTTTTTAAAATTTACCTAACTGAAGGGGTTGATTGTGAATATATTTGTTAATTTTAGTTAACATAATTCAAGTGAATTATTCCTTAATGGTAATTCTTCGCGCATTTTCGTTTCGATTATATCATCCAAGGTGATTGTTAATCGTACTTCTTCGGAATTAAATATAATTTTATCTCCTCATGTAGGGCGATTGTTTAAATTTAAATTGTTATGGCTTAACTACAGGAAATGCTTGATTTATAAAACAAATAATAAGATTCAGGAAAACAATTAGTGATAATATCATTAAAATTAAACTGAAAATATTTTGTAGTAACATATGGGAATTATTTGAATAAGCCACACATCAAATTTAATTTAAATTTAATGTTTACCGAGCAACTCACCCTATTTTCGGACTACCTCAAGGCCAATAGAATGACCCATACTCTCGAAACCTTAAGGCAATAGTTGGCATCTAAAATTCCAAATAAGCCATCAGCCCAACTTCTTTCGTTGATAGATCACTCTCTCTAAAAAATAAATCCACCCGTTCTAAAAAAAGAAGATTCCTCAAATAAGAAACCTTCTCTTTTGGTAGATGGGCTTTTAGGAAAAATCGCTTACTCTTCTAAATTGCTGGACAATCCCATTGTCAATGATAAGATATCTAAATTGCTGGATAATAAAATTTTTCAAAAGGCACTTGGAAAAATGTTTCCATAGGCTGCAAACCGCATGAAACAAATGCAAAATTAAGATTAATGTTCATATCATGATGAATTATTACAGGCAGTCTAACTTCGTTCTGAGGGAGAAGCACCGAGCGCAGTTTTCCCAGGACAAGAAGATTTGAGTATTGCCAGTCATTAAAGCTACGTCGTGGAAGAACTTGAGGGCAAATTATTGGAGAATGATGAATACACTGATGATAACGATTTGGGATATCATCAATTTGATTTTAATGAAACAGAACTTATGAACGGATGTGCCAAGCTTACTCAAAAATATGACTATCCAGATTCAGCAGTTAAAAAAGTCCCCAGAAATCCAAATTCTGGAATTAAGAAAAAGCATACTCGCAAATTTTAGGCATAAGTTGCGTTTCCCTAAAGCTAAGACAAACTGTATCCTTTGTAGCACAATGGAATTATTTTTGATTCGATGAAAATAAAGATGATCTACAATCGATAAAAGATAGGATATGAAGAAACAAAATAAATTTAGCTGAAAGAGGGAGCCATTATGATGGGTCGATATCAAATTATTAAGGTTTTGGGAAGCGGAGTGTTTGCAAGAGTAATAAAAGCCAAAGACCTTTTGTCACCCAACTAATAGTTCACCTGTTTTAAAGTGGTGTCTAACAATAAAGATTTTTTGGATCAAGCTTTTGATGAAATTAAGTTGTTACGACTGATAAAAGCAAACTGTAATCCAGATTCTCGCTTTTTATTAGACATAAAAGGAGCTTATTATTATAGGTAGCATCTATTTATCCAAACTGATCTGCTAAAGGATAACCTCTTCTCAGCATACAGAAAAAATCCATCTTATTTCTCAGTTTCAATCATCAGAACAATATCCAAACAGATACTAACAGCCTTGGCGACGTTACATTCTCTCAACATTATTCACTCTGATTTAAAGCCTTAAAATATTTTGATAAAATCATACAATCCTGTGGAAGTGAAGGTTGTTGATCTAGGAAATTCTTGTTTCATTCATGATAATTTGGGTAGTTATGTTCAATCTAGGAGTTATCGAGCGCCATAAGTTATTTTGGGAACAGGTTATGATTTCAAAATTGATATATGGAGTGTTGGATGTATTATTGCTGAACTCTGGACAAAAAATGTTCTGTTTTATAATCTTCATATGCCTGGCATGCTCGCCCGTATACAAAGTATATTGGGGCCTTGGCCTGAATGGATGTTATAAATTGGTATCAATGTATCAAACTATTTCAGCAAATAAAATCTAATCTTTTTAGAGGAAGACTCAATTTATCATATTTTGATTCCAAAAAAAACATCTCTTCGGAATAGAATAAAAAGCAATGATAGCTAATTTTTAAACTTCATGAGTGCTTTACTTTAGCTGGATCCAGACCACCGTCCAACTGCGAAGTAGGCTTTAAATCATCCATTTTTAAAGTGACGTTGCAAATTGATGGTTTAAATGAATTTTAAATATACTTTAAGTTTAAAAATTATAAGAATTGTGAATTATTGTTCAGCAAACAATCATGAATACATTTTAATATCAGTCAATATTTCAATTTTCTGTTGAGTCTCTGCTACTTGCTTAAGCAATTTACTTAATGATTGAATAATTGTTGAATTTAGAGGGAGGGGTTGAGGTATTGAGGATCCTATTGTAGCCATGCTCATTATTTTGATGCCTTGGTGAGCCTATTCTTTAGGAAACTCATTTTTTCCAAGAGGGGGAGCTTTTTATCTTGATATTTGTCTCACACTGTCTTTTTTTCCAGAAGAAAAGGTATGTCTATTTTCATTCTGATATGGCTTCTGATCCTGCACTGCCTCCTTTGACTTTTATCGAACAACATTATGATGAACACTGAATGGATTTTAATACATCTAGTGAAAGCTTCCACTCTAATTTCGTTTCCTTGGTCCTAATACAATTTATTTATTTTCTATTAGGCTGTTCGATGCTGGCAGACTATCCACGAATCCTTGCAGTTCGTTGTAATTTAACAGTTAATTATTCAGCAGTAGATTAAATCGATTCCAATCCTCGACTTGTCCTTCGCATTTCCTAATCTGTGGCAGAAGAGATTTCTCTACAAAAATTCTAAAGATGCTAATTAATCGTTTTTAATAGTTCATCTGGCTGTTATAATTATTAAAATAATCAAAGAAAAGAAATTATTTGCTTTAACTCTTCCTGTGCATTCTGACTTAATTGGCTATCGTTTCGAATTATCTGCGACTCCAATAATAGTTAAATATTAGGGCTTTTGTTCTATTTCCGAAAAAAGGGATTTTTCACGAGTGCTTTTCCTTTATTCTGATTTTTCTTAAAAAACTATAATCCTAGACCAGCATTTATAGATTTTTAACTCTTAATTCTTTTCATTTTGACTAAGGTTTCCTTGGGGGGATCAACTTCAGCTATTTCAGTTTAGGATTTTATTTTATAACTGGTTTCTAAAGTAAATTTGTTTGATCTGCGCTTAAGTCCTTCTAAATTCAGAGTTTTTAAAGTTGGTAAATGAGGATTGCTCATGGATGCAAGGGATATAAATTATTTGTCTATCATAGGCTGTTTAATGCTCATCTTAATTTCTGGGCATTTTAGGGTAGTTTGGTGAGATTACAAATTAGCTGTGCTTTTCCTGGTGCTTTCCAGCTTGGGGTGGATATGATATTTTCGCAGAGTACTCAGATGAATCTTTATGAGTTTTTTAGTGCCTCCTTCTTGTAATTCCATTGATATTGTTTTAATAAATTCTATAAATCAAAGAGCTTTGAAATTTATTAACTCTTTGTATATTAGCTTTTGCTTTATTTGATTAAATTATTTGATCAAAAAGTCTTATTGTATGATTTCCCTTGTTATATTTATCATTTGGTTCAAGAAAGACAAACCTTAATTTAATAATTCAGGCAACAGAGTATCAGAAAATCTAATGGTTTATTCATTGTTTCTAATTAATTGTGGATATTCGCTCACTAATTTAATATTCAACAGACATTTGTCTTGAATCAATTTTATCATAATAATAGTCATTTATACCATGGCAACAGATATCTCACAATATGATACATTGAAGAAAAAAATCAAAGAGGATGATAGACCTTTGAAGAGTTATGTATAAAATCGTTGTGGATTTGCTCGCACTTTAACTATAAATCTTCCGCATGGAGAAATTTTGACCCCCGTATATATGCCTGTGGGAACCAAAGGAACCATGAAAGGAATTACAAGCTAACAGATGGAAGCACTTGATTGCAGAATAATGTTGTCAAACACTTATCATTTGGGAACCAAGCCAGGATCCAAGTTTTTGGCAGATGTTGGAGGGCTTCATAAATATATGGGATGGAACAGAAATATCCTAACTGATTCAGGAGGATTTCAAATGGTATCCTTGAATAAACTATGCTAAATAACTGAGTAAGGAGTTAAATTTTAATCTCCCTATGACAAATCAGAAATCTTTATCAGGCCAGAAGATTCTATTGGCTTTCAAAATTGCATTGGTTCAGATATCATGATGGCGTTAGACGATGTTGTAAAAACAACTACGGTTGGTCCGAGAATGTCTGAGGCCAATGAAAGAACAATTAGGTGGATTGATCGCAATATAGAGGGTAATAAAAATCCTGATAGACAAACCCTCTTTCCAATTATTCAGGGGGGAATAGATCCTAGTTTGAGGAAAAGGTGCCTATAATAAATGATAAAGAAAAATGCTTCCGGGTATGCAATAGGTGGATTATCAGGAGGAGAAGCTAAAATGGATTTTTTTCGGACTGTAAGGCAATGCTGTGAGGCTCTACCTGAAAACAAGCCAAGATATTTGATGGGGGTAGGCTATCCCATTGATTTGGCTTTAGGCGTTGCATTGGGGGTGGATATGTTTGATTGTGTTTTTCCTACAAGAACTGCTCGATTTGGAACTGCTTTTACTACACTAGGATAAATAAAACTGAGAAACAAGGCATATGCTAAGGATTTTAAACCCCTGGACGAAAATTGTAATTGTGAGGCTTGCACTCATTTTACGAGAGCGTATCTTCATATGATTGAGAAGCATGATAACTTTTGCCATCTTCTTTCTATGCATAACGTTAACTTTTTGTTTAACCTAATGAGGAAATTGAGAAAAGCTATTTAAACAGAAACTCTAGCTGATTATCTGAAGTAAGCATTGATATATTTAGATTATTTCTGAATAATCTTTATAGCCAGGAAAAATCAATACCAGATTGGGTAGATTATGCTTTGAAACTCGCAAAAATATAAATAACTCTTGATTACCCTTTTGTGAAAACTGAAGAACTCATTTATCAGAAACCAGAATAAATCCATGAAATAATTGAGTGATTTTACATATTTGTAGCATTTATGAAATGTCTCGCTTAATATTCCTTTAAAATGACGAAGGCTATAAAAGACTAATAGATGATTTAGATCTTATAAAAAGCCTAAAATTTAAATTTAATAATTTGAGTGAGGAATATGCTATTAAAAGATAAATTGGTAAACAAAATTATCCCTCAATGATAATGAATTCCAAAATTTATTGATACTCGTATTTTTGTTTGAAAAAGATAATCTTTTGTATGATAAAAATAATAATTAATTTCAAAAATAATCTGAAATATACTCATTATGGTCATGTTTCCATCCTTCGAGTTACTCGGCATCAATTATTAACCTTTTTGATTTTAAATGCTTTTAGTTTTTACAGATATAAAGTGGCCCCAATTTTTTCTATTAAGCTATTTAACATTATTCAGTTTTTAATTTATTTGTTTTCCTTGAGCTCAGCTTCTTTTGCCAACTTTGCTCCTATTACATCGTCCCTGATTTCTTAATGATACAATTTTCTGAATCTTCTAAAAAACTTTAGGTATTTAATTTTTTAACTCTAAATACTGGCTTATAATTTAGTTTTTACAAATGCATCTTCTAGAATTGTTCAGGTAAATTGATGTCCCTCCTGTCCGTATCGGATAAAAATTTATCTAAGAGATTGTTATTGGTCAAATTTTCCTTTTTATATTTGATAAAAGAATCATGATTAGCTATAGTTTTTATTGAAAAAGGGCTATTATAAATAATCTTTTTCTTTTCTACCTTTTCTCCTATTTTGGGTTTTTTGTAATTTTTAGAACGATTGCAAGGGAAGATTATCTTTTTTAGATGATTATTTTATCTTTATAAAAAGCTATTCTCCTCAATATCTCCGTCCTTCTATTTCTTGAAAAGCAAGCTGCTTTAGTATTATTTTCTTTTTTCCAAAGACTCTCTATAAATTTCAAACGCATTTTTTTTATTAAAATCTTTTGACGGGCAACTAAAATTTTATAGAAAATGTTCAGAATAACATTCCCTACTTTAGCTTTAGCTTTTTCGATATTTATTTAAAATCTTTTAGTATTTTTTACTCTTACTTCGGAGTGATTCATCATTAGTTATAGATTAATACTTTGGCATATCTTAAGTATGAAAACGTGAATTTTACAGAATTGACAAGCTTTTCTTAGATTTTTGGGTTGTACTTATCTTATTAATTAAGTTAATAAAACTTCGGATTTATGTTTCCTTTATCATTTGGATAAAATTAATTGCTTATGAACTATTACTATCATTATTATTTAAAATAAAAAGAAACTATCATCCTCAATTTTGTATAAATAATGAACACAATCTACATTAAAGAATTCGAAGAATCAATTATCATTCTCAATAAGTCTAAAAAATATTAGATTAAAGAAAAAGATTGAACAGGGAGTTATTTATCTGGAGACCTGAAACAAATTATATGAATTGAAATTAATGCCTTATTGCGTTACTGATTGATTTTTTAAATATTAACGTTATTGAAATAAATTTATATATTAAAGATAATACTGGTATTATTATGATAAATGAGTTTTAAATTAAAAGTCGAATAACTTATGTACCTTTCCTCATATCAAAAGATAACTATTTAACCCAGATGACGTTCATCGGGGAGTCTCTCTCAATAAGCTCAAGAAATTAGGCAAAATCAAAGCTTTAGAAGCTGCTCTCAAAACAAATTTCAAAGTATCACATCCTTTATTCAGAAAGGGCTACTTCAAGACGAATAAGAACATTTTCAGCGCAAAAATTTTTACGGATCTAATCACCCTATTCTCAGAAAACCTAAAACTTTTTGGAAATTAGTACATCTCGTCTTATTTATATTGCCAAAAATTTGGAAGATGATCTGATGAAAGTGATGGTAACAGCGGGATTTGTTTCCTTATTCCTTGGAATTCTTACTGAAGGACTAAAATGGGGTTGGATTGAAGGCGCTTCAATTTTCTTGGCAATTACCATGGTTATTTTCCTTTCTTCAATTGACGATTATGCTCACGAACAATAATTTAAACTCATCAAAAATCATTTTAGTAATGATTTTGTGAGAGTTTACCGGGGAGGGAGGCTATATCAATTAGGTCCTGAAGAGTTAATGGTAGGTGATGTGCTTGAAATTATGGGAGGATAAATAATTGAAGTTGATGGAGTTTTAATAGCAGGAGAAAATCTAATGGTAGATGAATCTTAGATAACCGGATAAATAGCTTAAATAAAAAAAAAAGTTCCGTTAACATATGATAGAAATGAGGGAGCAGACCCATTTTTAATATCAAGCTCAAAAGTTATGTCTGGTATGGGTATAATGCTGGTCTTGGCTGTTGGCCAGCATTCTTACTACGGCAATCTATTGTCCAAAATGCATGAATAACATTCTGAGTTACCTTTGAAATTAAAAATTTCTGATTTATCAGATTAAATGAATAGTGCTGGGGGCATTTTATCAATTATAACATTTTCTTCGCTTCTCCTTCATTATATCTATAACAGCTATGATAGTGAAAATATGATGACAACTTTATTTTCAGTTTAAACTCTTCATAAACTTGCTGAATCCATTTTAGTTACATTCACAATTGATGTTGCCTTGCCTGAGAGCTTACCACTTTCAGTAACAATAGCATTGGCTCATACAGCAAAGCAATTGCAAAAGAAAAAAATCCTCGTAAAATACCTTAATGAAGCCTAAACAATGGGAGGAGTTGATAATCTTTGTTTGACTAAAACAGGTTTTTTAACAAAAAATTTACTCTCAGTAGTTCAAATTTTTGTTGAATAAAGAATGACTAGTATAATTTCGAAAGAAATTATGTCAGAAGATACTTGCAGAATCTTGAACTTAGCTATTATTATGAATAGTCAAGCCTCTCCAAAATTTATCGAACAAGTCGGTAAACCTTTGAAAGTTTAGCACATTGGAAATAAAACTGAAAGTGCACTTTTGGAAATGTCATACTTTATGAGTTATAACTATTAAAGATTTAGAACCAGTATGAAGTTCAAGATAAAAAGAATTTTTTCAGTTGGTAGTGCAAAAAAAAGAATGGGAACTGTTTATTGTGATGAAAAAGGTAAATTATATTTATTTATCAAAGGCAATCCAAATTTCTTCCTTTCTTATTGCACTTCCTACATTAGTAAAAGGGAGAAAGTTGAAGACATTAATTTTTAAGCTAAAATAACAATTGATAAAGCTATTGATGATTTTTCCTAAAAAAACTTGAATATTGTTATCGTAGCATATCAAGAAATTAAAAAAATACCTTAACATTGGCGCAATGTTAAGAAAAATTTCACACTCATAGCCATTATTGGAGTAAAAGATAGCTTAAGGGAAGGGGTAAAAAAAACTATTGGAGAATGCCATAAAAATGGGATTACTGTACGATTGTTATCCAATGAAAACAGAAGTAGAGCCATCTGCGTGGCAAAAGACTCTGGAATTTTATAACAAAATTGGGTTGAATACAAAAATTACTATGCAGCCATTGAAGGAAATGATTTTCGATAATTGGTTGGACCGTTAGCCAAAACTGATTAAATTTCGATGGCTTCTTTTGAGAGAAAACAGGCACTATAAAATTTTAAACATCTCAAACGCTTCTTAAAGGTCATTTATAGAGCTTCTGCAGAGGACAAGCTTTTATTAATGATTGGTTTACGTTAATGTGGCCATGTAGTGGCTATGGCTGGAAATGGTTCAAATGATACCTATGCCCTAAGAAAGGCTGATGTTAGTATATCTATGGCTCGCACTGGCAATTAATCAGCAAAATAAGCATCAGATATTGTATTTTTAAATGACAAATTTTCATCTATCCTGTATACTATCCAATGGGGAAGACATACTTTCAATTCAATTAGAAAATTTTTAGTTCTCCAGCTCACAATAAACGTTGTGGCCTCAATGATGGCATTACTTGGAGCCATTTTCTTAGGAGAAAGTCCTTTAAATCCGCTACAAATGTTATGGGCCAATATAGTCATTGATTTTATCGGATCAGTAGCATTAATTTTAGAAGATCCTAGATAAAATTTGACTGGTAAATCACCTTATTCTAGAAGAGAAAACATTTTAACTCATTCTATGATAAAAACAATTATCTTCCAAAGTTTTACTCAAGTCATTATTTTAAGTATGATATTATTTTCTGGTCCTACAATATTAGGAATTCCATCTTCAGTGGGGGTCCTATAATGGTCTCTTTAAACTGGTAAACATTATTCAATCTTCTTTAATGTCTTCATTTTACTTCAAATATTTCATCAACTTAATGCTAGAGAGCTTAACTTTTAAAAGCTAAATATATTTGAAGGATTGCTGTAAAAGCCAAAATTTATCTGTTTCATGATATTTTCATTTACTTTACAGTTTATGTGCTCAAAATATGGTGGAAAATGGTTTCATAATACTGAGTTAACTTTTAAATAAAATGTATTTTGTATTTTGATTGCCTCATTATCCATATTCAGCCACTATTTATATAAAATGATTCTACCATCAAACATTGTAATTAACAGTCAAGGTTTTGAATTTGGTTCATTTAAAGCTAATTGGTCCATCAAATAAAGAGAGAAATAATATACTAGTATCTATAAAGATAAATAAAATGCTAAATAACAATAAGATTATTTGCTCCCACCAAAAATCGCTGAATTTGTCCATCGTAAAAAAAGACTAAGTCGATAATTCAGTTATATTTCTCATAGAGACTCTTTGAAAATATCAGGAGATCTTAGCTACACTGAATAAGATAGTACGAATTGATCTTTTTATTTATTTATTTATTTATTTCATATAAAAATCAAGCATAAAATTCTTTGCTACTTTTTTCAAGGAAATTTCTCTCGGGAAAAGCTCCATTGTGAGTAAATGAATATGCGACAATTTATTTATCTATCTCATCGAATTGATTTTTTGCATTTTCTATGTTTTTCAATTGATCTCTGGTCAATTCAGACAGGGAATCTACATTAATAAATTAATACGAAGTTCATTCACTATTGTAGAAGTATATTGCTTTACATTGCTAAGACTTTTAGTTGGCAAAAATAGGGATGGTCTTCTCTTTTTTCGGCCAAGGCGATCATTACATCCAGGATCAATGGATTTATTAAGGTCCTCACGATCATGTATAGAATCACTTTTTTTCCGAACAAATATTTCGGAAACCTACTCATTATTCTTTTGTGGAGTCATAGAACCCATGCTAAATTCTTAACAAATGATGAAATTTCCAGAAAGGGCTCTATTTCTTTTCTCTTAAAGAAGATTATCAGCAGTATTGAACAAGGGCAATATTAATGCTTCAGATCTTATTAGTTGACTGCCTATTTCCTATATACGTTAATTTGAGTCAACAGATTTTCCTATGCATTCGTCTTACCATTGCTGTAAAATTAGACTTAGGGAATATTAATCTTTTATATTAGAAGTGTTTGCCTACTTGGATATATGCATTTTATTATAGATTTTATTTTTTAGCTTTTTAAATGGATATTTTTACAACATCAAATTACTTGATTTCGATGATTGTTCATGGATGTTAGAAATTATTTTAGTGATAGCAATAACTTTGGTAAATCTAGTTTTAACTTTATCTGTATTTGGATTTTTTCTTCCTTTAAATCTCATGATTAAAATATTGTAAAAGATATTCCTAACATCGTATGACCAGTGATAAAAAAGTTTAAAGAAAGAACTACCCATGAAGTACATAGCAATTTGATTTTTAGCTAATTCACTCATAAAATTATAAAAATTGAAGATGATAATAAGAATTCTATTTGTGCTATAGAAATGCTCTCCTTCAATGAAAATTTTAATAATTTCAAAGAAATAATTTTGATTAAAAGTTGAGGGCAAAGGATTTTCTTTTTTATTTGTCAATACTTCAAAGAAATCTGTAAGGAGATCAAAAGCTATTTGAACTTTTTAAAGGTCATAAATATTTACTTTTTAACATACAAGCGGCATCAATACGTTTATGAGGTGCTCATTTTGAAGTAGCAAAACGGATGTTTGAATGATTCCACTCATGAATTTTTATATGGGCTTTAACTTCATTTCGCATAGTACTATACTGACTAAACTGCAGTATCCTTCTATATATTTCCATTTTTCGGCACCTCCTGCATTTAACTTTGGTAGACTCTTTAAAATCTATGATACAAAATCATAAAATAATCCTTCTCTTGATTCCATTTCAGCAAAAAACTTTACATTTTTAAGTTTATTAAAAATTTCTGTTTCTTGTTTGGTAGTAGTTGACTTATCAGCCTTTAGCTCATCATAAAAATATTTTTACCAATCTAACATCATTTTGAAAAGATGATTATTAAAACTTGTCTTTGGTTCCATCTATTTTTGCATCTACAGCAATTGGTTTTCTATAAGTTTATCTTCCTTACTTATTTTTACTGATTTAAAAAACAATTAGCGAAATTTTACTACCCTGAAAAAGCAGAAGGAAAGAAACTTATTTGTAATTTCATGGTCGCTAAATCTGTCCATTTCATAGCTGTTAATAGCACATTATATAAGCCTATTAATTGTTTGTTAATACTTTAAACCAACATCTCTTTTACGATTTAAAACAGATTTTGCTGAAGAAGTTTTGTATATTCCTTTAAGACCAAGATTTTCCAGATTGAATTAATTGCGTTTAAAAATATTCAATACAATGGACCAACTTAAATTCGAGAGAGTAGAATTTTAATTTGATTCTATGAAAGGATACAGCTTCTAGAGAAAAGTCAGAAGGATATTTTGATTGTTTATTAATGAGTCAAATCTATTAGCTTCTGTATAAAGAAGCTCATTTTTGCTCAGAATCAGTTTGTCATTTATCTTGATAAGCTTCAATCCTATTTGGGATTTTAGTCCCTAAAACTTTGCATGAGTACCCATTTTCTAAACCAGCTGATCGATTTCTTCCATTTGTTTCCATAACTAATGAATAGTTTTACTATCACTCTTAATATCCTTTTTTAAGGCTGAGGGAGCTAAATTTACAATTCCATCTTCAGTTCGTGAACAGTACTTTGCTTGCTCAATCAATTTTTCATTTTTCATATGAATTACGATCTCAAAATCGCCAATAATATTATGGTGACAGTATAATTTATCTTTTAACTTTATCAGCCTATCCTCAATGCAAACAGAATTAGATTTATTCTCAGTTGTTTCAATCGATACCATTTTATCTGTAAACTATTTCTAGAGAAGCTTCCAAAGAGGAATGCGAGCCTAGCACAGATATTTCGCTTCATTCTATGTTTAATGAGTTGACCACACGATCAATTGAATAGAATTTTGACTGATTTATCGAGTACTTATATCGACAGTCAAACTTGGCATTATTGTCTATGAAGAAATCTTGATGCTTTCCTTTGCTTTCCAGATAATCTATTTTGATAAATTCGGCTAAGAAAGGCCACAATAAAAGCCGATTTTTCTTAAATTTTTGGGACTTGGACACTCCTATTGAAAAAATTTAGAAGTAATGTTTGATTGTAACTCTTTTGTTTTGGATAGCTGAAGTGGGTAACTTGGCTATGACTCAGCTAAAATTTCTTAATGATGCAGCTAAGTAATATTTTGAGTACCAGTGCCCTGAGAGTAAAATGACAAAAAGATGCATCAAAAGTCTAATTGGTTTGTAAGTCAAGCTATGCTACTTCTAGTTGTGCCTCAAACAAATGAGAAATTTTTACATCAAAAAGGACTCTAAAGTTTTCACCTTGGTGACATACTTCAATGTTATGGTGGTAGGGTCCATTTACTATCAAATATAAACTTATTCTCACAATTTCGATGGGCTATTTACCCTCGAAAGTAAGCAGAATTTTAAGATATTTTTCAGCCAGCTGGGCTTAAGTCGAGGTAAAGTTTAAAATTTTCTATTGATTCCACTAAATTGATGAATGGGTACCTTGACCTCATGCAGGGAAGAATTATCTTTGATATGATATTTATTGGCAGGATTGATCTGCATATTTGTCTTCAGCATATCAATTTGAGTAATGTCACTAACAACAAAGGAAAGATCTAATTTGCTCTGAGTTAATAGGCAAGTACAGTGCGAAGGGGGAGGATGCATACATTTGAAAGTTAAAATTAAAATTCGTGTTACAAACTAGAATTCAGCTGGGAAGAGGGGACTTCGCACTTGAATATAATTGGAAGTTATCTCTGTGACCTATTTGATAAGCTTGATGCACACTGTCCCATAGTTTATAAATTAAATATATATAACAAATTTTGATAAATTAAAATCTTGCAAGTCTTGAGCAGTATTATCAAGATTATTAGGATATTAAGCGAATTACTAATCAAAATTTGCAAAAAAATTAAAAATAATGGGCTTTATAATTGGAAAAAGGATTGATCTGCATTTGAAGCTCTGTAATGGCAACTGATTGTTTCAGAAATCTCAGTTATAGTATGGATGAGAGAAGTTTTCTATTTTTGAAATAAACTAAGATATTATATTTTCACTCTTGAAAAATTAAATTTCATATTAAATACTTATATTCATTACATAATCAAAATGAAATTATAAGCGAGAAAGTTCAAGAAAATACTAGCAACGTCAAAATTAGCAAAATACAGAGTTGAGTGAACCAGATTAACAAATCTATCAACAATTTTAAAAATTATTAGGAACATAATTTACAACTTCATTATGAATGAATCATCTTCAGCTTGCAAGAAAAATACATGAAGGCAGTTGTCATGAAGAAGCTAAAGGTGATTATTAATTGCAAAAAACTCTGCATCATTGCTTTGCCTATTATTGAGGTTTTGGGACTGAAAAGATAATGTAACTCGATAGTTCAGAAGAATCAAAAAGAATAAATCTATGAACAATCAAACTATGGGTTTAGTTAGGATTGTGTGAGAATCATTGGGCTGTATTAACAAGATAGGACTCTTCATTTCTCAGTCATTACTCCTAAGTGATTTATTTGATACACTAACTAAAGTATTAAATACGCCTCAGTTTCCCAAGAGATACACTTAATTAATCGTAATAGTATGGCTGATTTTTGGAAAAAAGCACCCTAAAACAACAGGATTAATACGCCTGGTTCTCTTTATATATACTCTAAATAAATGAGATTGATATATCTGACTTTCCTTACTAGTTACTCTTAATAAATAGCATTGATACGCCTAATTTACTCATAATTACACTATAGTAAATAAAGTGGTACTGCTGATTCTTGAAATTGCTACACTCAATGTTGATAGTTGATACCACTTGTTTTCTTCACAATTACCCTTCATAAATATTTTTAGTGCAGCTAATTTTCCCAATAATCACCCTAAATAAATACTATTAACACTTCTAAATATCTTAATAATAACTCTAAATCTATAATATAGATACTCCTAAATCCCTGAATAATAACTTTAAATAGTTCTTATAGATACCGCTAATTCGTTCAATAGTTACCCTAAATAAAGAAAGTTAATACACCTTATTTTCTCTATAATTCCACTAAATTAGATGATATTGACGCCTAATTCTTTTATATTGGGCATTAAATGGTATTATTAATACAGCTTATTCTTTAAGAAAGTTAAGGTAAATTGATGATTTAAAAAATGGCATATTTTTCCATAAAGTTACGCTAAATTGACGATATGAAAAACTGCTTATTCTTTCATAAAGCTACTATAATTGATGATATTAATACGACTTATTCATTATACAGATTTACCCTAAGTCAATGATATTAATGCGCCTTATTATTTTATAAATTTACCCTAAATTGATGGTAGAAATACAGCTAATTCTTTCGGACAGCTACTCTAATTAGATGCTATTAATACTTCTAATTCTCTCTCTCTCAAAGAATACTCTAAATTAAGACTCTAAATACGCCTATATCCTGGCAGAAGATACACTAAATTGATGCTATTAATATGGCTTATTATTCTAAAAATTACACTAAATTGGTGTTATTAATGCTTATAATTCAGTCATAAAGTTACCCTAAATAAATACTTTAATACAGCTTATTCTTTCATAAATTTACGCTAAATTGATTCTACTAATACAGATATTTTTAAAAACCAGCTACCCTAAATCAATTTTATCAATACTCCTTCTTCGAAATTTTTTTTACCCTAAATCAAATTGTTTAGACAACTATCTTTTTCTATAATAACTCTAAATGATTTAAGATAATACAACTGATTTGATTTATAGTTACTCTCAATTTATATATGATTAATACTCCTAAGTTTCTCAACAAAAACCCTAGATCCATGATATTGATACTCATGAGTTTCTAAATAGTTTACCCTATGATAATGTTGTTGATACGCCTGAATTTTTCAAAATTTACACTTAATTTGCACTAGAAATACAGCTTATTTTCTTAATATAATAATAATAATAATAATATCGTGCCTGAAGATAGGCGTAGGGCTCGCTTGGCAGCAAGCGATCATGTTGGAAAAACCCATACGCATAGGGAAAAACCAAATGATTTTTTAGGGCTTCAGTAGCCAGATGCCTTTCCTGAGGTCTTATGCATAATAATAATCTGGCGGCAGCGGCCTAATAATCTGGCGGCGCCGGCCTAATTTTTTTAATATATACACTAAATCAATCTTATGAATACAGCTGATTGGCTCAATAGTTACGCTATACTATTAATTTAGTGTAACTTTACAAACAAATAAGACGTATAACTATCATCAAATTAGAGTAATTTTATTTAAAAAATCAGATGTATTATTATCTTCGATTTAGGGTATTTTTTCAAAGAATAAGGAGTACTAAAACTTCTATTTAGAGTAACTTAGTAAAAAAAAAAGACGTATTATCAATATTTATTTAGCGTAACTTTATGAAAAATAAGCCGTATTAATATCATGAATATAGTGTAATTTTATGAAAAGAATAAGTCGTATTAATAGCATCAATTTAGTGTAATTTCCTAAAGGAATAAGGTGTATTAATAACAATGATCTAGCGTAACTTTATGAAAGAAGAAGCCGTATGAATTACCTCTATTTAGGGTACCTATTTTTAAAAATAAGTTATATTTAATACCATCAATTAGAGCAACTTTATGAAAGAATTAGCCGTATTAATAGTATTCATTTAGTGTAATTTTATGAAAGAAGAAGACGTATTAATAGAGCATTAATTTAGTGTAACTATTTGCAAGAATAAGCTGTATGAAAAGCCTAAAATTAGTGTAACTATATAAAAAAACAGGAGTATTTTATCTTTTAATTTAGTGTAATTTTCGATAAAGGCTTATCAGTTATCCTTATTTAGGGTAACTATTGAGCTAATTAGCAGTATCTATAATATTTATTTAGAGTCATTATTTAAAAATTCAGACGTATATATCATATATATTTAGAGTTATTATTCAGAGATTCAGAGGTATGATTTATATTTATTTAGAGTAATTATTGAAAAAAATAGATGTATTAAAAATATTGAATAAGAGTAAATATGAAAAAATAAAAGGTGGATAAGCTATTAAATATTTAGCGTAATAATCGCAAAAAATCAGCAGTATCAATACATTTCATTTAGTGTAATTGTTGAGTAAATTCAGGCGTATTAATGTAATTGATTAAGCGAAATTGTTAAGGAATTTAGAAATATCAATATCATTTATATAGGGTAAATATTGAAAAAATCAGCCGCATTAATTTGATAGATTCAGAGTAGTGGCTTTATGGAATTAGATATACCATTACGATTGATTCAGTGTATCTCTTCTGAAAATGAGGCGTATTTTTTTATTTATTTAGTGTACCTAATCAATTACACAGGAGTATTGACCATGAAATGAAGGGTCCTTCTTTGTTAATAAAGCCAAATGATTCTCACACAATCCTAACTCAGCCCATAATTTGATTGTTTATAGATGTTGCTTTTAAAAATAAAAATAAAAATTGTAAAAATCAATAATTATGCAGAAACATGATTCATGAGATTTGCAATTATAGGAAAGATCATAAAAAGCCATCATAATCAAGTAAAACTACCATCACCTCACATTTGAGCAACATCGAACCTAAACCATTTCACGATAAAATAATTATATATTACCCAAGAATTTTTTATAAAAACACAAATTTTGCTCTGACGCTATTTTAGAGAGTATAAATAGTTAATAAATATAATATTTATTCTGAATAAAATTCTATCTAATCGAATTTCATTTTCTTTCTTTTTTTGTGAGAATTTAGAAGAAATAATATCAAATATAAAATTAAGCAGTATTATGTAATCATCGAGCAGTCGTTGCAAGATGACCCTCCATGAAGTAAACGCCAGTGTACTAAAAATGATTGAACAGAAGAAATACCCTCTCAATCCAGCAAAGCTACTCCGGATAAAAAAGAGCATGCATAAGTATGCAACTTCTAAGCTTAAGACATGCCCAGCCGACAGATATTCTGCTTCCTTTCACTCATCTCATAAGCTTTTTTGCTAAAATTCCACAGCCTAACTCTCTATGGGTGAAATGCTTCAATAGGAGCATACAAGGTACCTCATGCAAAACAAAATGGCAAATAGTGATATATCTTAAATTACTTAAAAGATTAACAGTTGCCTTTGGAAAAAGCGAAAGTACTTATTGAATCAACAACAAAAAGACTAAGAAAAAATAATGATTCAAAAAGAAGAAAATCCAAAATATTAAAAAAATGCTTTTTGCAAAAATTTATAGAGTAATTTAAATAGTTTGGTCCTTCATCTTCGGATAAAGATGAAAGAAGACTTTTTTAGAAATCGTCAATCGATATCAAATCCTGTTTCAAGATTTAGTAAGCCTAAAGAAAATGATTTTAGTCCATAGAACATCGTTGATTTGCTGAGAGGATAGGATTAATTAGTAAATGTGACGAGAAGGTATCCCCTCAAGATGAGGGAAACTGTCGCCCCTCATTAAGATATTCATAGAGAATTTAAAAAGGATATGACAGTAGAAATCAGGTAGAGTTTGATGAGTGATAAATATTGTCGCTTGCGCATAACAGCCAATCACAAGAAAATTGTGAGTATTCGCTGAATTGTCATATATTTATTTATCTATTTGTTCAGAATATCAACTATATCTATTGTCTTAAAGATTGATATTCACATGTATGGAGAAGGATCATTGAATTTTAACACTTCAATTCCATTTTCAAACAATCGACTCCATGATGGGCTGACACTCCTGGAATTATTTGAAAAATAATTGAAAAAATCAGGCATCATCCCTTTTAGATAGGCAGATTAAAAGCTTTATTATGACTCTGATAATGGTTTTCGATTGTAATCCGCTACATCGTCATATTATCAAAATTTAAATCAGATGATATCATCTATTCAAATATAAAAGAAATATTAATTAATCGGATTTAATCAATACAATTGGTATATTTAATCGTTTAATTACGAATTTTAGATAATATCAAATCAAAATTTGTGACCAATTTATGCAATAATCTCTGATCGCCAGCACTGAGCCAATTGATTGTTAATCTGCATCATCCTACTCTCCTGTTGAGAAATTAATTGATAGAGTCAATGGCTAAGGCAAATTTCAACTTATATCCTTTATTATCTTAAGTTTGCAGTGGTTTTTAACATCCTGGCTTCTCCTTGGTATGTCCTTCTTCTTTGATGACACTTTTACATGCAAAAATCCACTTTATACTACGATGGATGGCTGCCATGATTATATTTGCAGCTTATAACCATCCCTTAGAGCTGCTTAAATTGCTTCACATTCTCCCTCAATTACTTTCTAATTCAGTGACTATATGATTTGCAGTTAATTTGAAAATACCATTCCTATTCTGCAGTCAATGCTATTTTTTGGATCATTAGCTGGTTTCTTTGTGATACCGAATGTTGCTGATAATTCAGGAAGAAAAGTGGCAATTAAGGTTGCTTGGATCATAGGAACCGTTTCAGTTCTAATTGTGGCTATGGCTGATTCACCTCGAATCATTGGATTAGGATTATTCTTTATAGGATTTGGAGCCAACCCAGCCATCACTCTAGCCTTTTCATTCATTAACGAGCAATGCGTTGGTAAATATAGGCAAAGATTTGGAGTGGGGGTGCAAATATCTTTAGCTCTCGGAGAGACCACTATTGCTTTAATATTTTTATCTGAATTGTCTTGGAGATAGATAATGATGATTCTCCTTGGCTTATTTATTTTCGTCTATATCCCTCTGGATCTCTTCTTAAAGGAAACACCAATGTACTTGATTTAAAAAAGTCCTCATCTTACCTTAAAATTACTCAACGAAATTGCCATTATAAATAAGAGAAATATAATATCCCAAAACTAATTTGTTTCAATCTTGCCATCAAATGTTCAACTGTAGTAATATTTAAAATATTTAGATAGGACAGCAAAGTCGGAATCATCGATCTATTTCGTTATTAAAGTCTAAGATGGATTTCCATTTCTACGGGATTCATTTTTTTTGGAATCCAAACGATTTATTATTCGACCACACTTAACTTGGGAGATGTGGGATTCAGTAAAACAGTGAATCAAATTATATTTGGAGTCAGTGAAATGATGGGGTACATTGCAGCAGAATTTATTATACACAAGAGTTTGAGAAAGAAATCTACCTTTATTGGGCTTGGAATGGCTTCATTCATGTGTCTAATTTTAGGTATACTTATTCTATTAAAAAATAGTAATAATGAAACCACCATCATATGGCTTCAGGCCATAGGACTTATGATAAATCGCTTTGTCCTTTGTGGGTTTTGGTCAATCTTTTATGTTTATGTGGCAGAACTCTACCCGACTCAAATTCGGAGTTTGGGATATGGATGGACAAGTGTAATGGGTATGATTGGTAGTACTATTTCTCCTTTTGTAACAACTATTTCAGCAGATATAGGAGTAAACAGCTGGTTCCCTCCTGCAATAATAGGATTTATAAGCTGCATTTTTGTAGTAAAACTTCCGGAAACTTTAAAACAATCTCTCAAAGATGTGATTGAAGAACAGGCCAAATTCAAAAATTCATAAAATCTATAAAATTCAGATGTTTCGACTGATCCTACTGAAGTTGAATGATAGACATAATGAAATACATCTATAAATACATTTCGCTTAATAATATAATTACTAATATTAATTCCAGTTCCATATCTCCAAGG
>Ga0302186_10000850_pt1 | contig 26533 bp, 24 predicted proteins | sample II_Bog_E1_2_FD_198782 | JGI IMG/M metagenome (GOLD analysis project Ga0302186, IMG submission 198782) | Peat permafrost microbial communities from Stordalen Mire near Abisko, Sweden - II_Bog_E1_1 | ecosystem: Environmental > Terrestrial > Soil > Wetlands > Peat | place: Sweden: Abisko... | reverse complement strand
AAAAATAATTTAGACACTTTAATCGATAAAAAGGAATTTGATCTAATGAATGAATTGAATCGTTTTATTGGCGAAAATTGGCATAGATATCTGAGATTCCAAAAAAGACCAAAGAAAGGTGTATCTCTTGTTTATGATCAGAATTATTTGAAAATTCAGGTTGAAAATGATTATGAAATCTCAAATCCATTGTTTAATTCCTTAGGCACTTTGGTGATAAATCCCCCATATGAAGTTTTCATCAAGAAATCTCAATATATTTGTCTGATGGAAATCGCAGAATTGGAAGAGGACTCATTGAATGTGAAAATTGATACTAAAACTACAGAATTAGCTTGTTTGATAGTTCAAGGGACCAAAAAAAGTAATAGAACTTTAAAGGAAAGCAATTTGGGAGTGATTGGATTTAGAAATTATGGTGAATTTTTATATAGAATCCCACTGGGACCGGCTCATATAAAGGTGAAATTTAATAATAAATTTGTGTATAAACAAGGAGTTCTGAAAATAAAAGTGGATATTGATAGATCAGATGAGAAATCAGAACTGCTCTAAATAAAATTTCCATTGATGATTAAATAAAAAGCAAATTCGCATTAAAATTAATAATTAGACAATAAGAAAAAATGGCATTAAAAATTAATTAAAATTGCAAATATTTTGTTTTAATTATTCAACTAATAAAGAAAAAAATTAAATGTTTTCATAATAAAGCATTCGAACTTTTTAAGATTAATTTTTTTAACTATCAAAAATAAAAAATCAATTAATCATTCGCCTTTTTTTTATAAATTATAATTGATCTCCATGATGTTGTTCCCCCTGCTTTTCCTCATCATGATTATGGTTTTTAACAAGAAGATCATATTTTTCTTGGAGATCATTATGATTTTTCGTTAAATTCTCGAATGAACTTCTCACTTCATTCAAATTTTCCTCAAGGATTTTTTTTTCATTTGATAATCCACTGTATTTTTCCTCTAAAGATGTTAATTGCTCCTTTTCATTAAATACTTTCCTTTCCAACTCCTCTAGAATAGTTTCCCTTTCCTTGAGAGTCCCTTCCTGTTTTTCGAAAGAAGCCTTCAAATCCTCGAATTCTTTCATATTTTTCTCTAAATCTCCTTGGATTTGCGTCTTTTCTTCCTCCAGGTTTTTCATTGATTTCTCTTTTTCTTCCAAAGCAAGTCTTTTTTCCTCATCAATTTCTTTGAAAGAGATCTTCAAATCCTCAATTTCTTTCCTAGTCTTTTCTAAATGTCCTTGGATTTGCAGCTTTTCTTCCTCCAGAGTTCTTAATGATTTCTCCTTTTCTTCCAAAGCGAGTATTTTTTCCTCATGAAGATTTTCAATTTCTTTGAGAGAGATCTTCAAACTCTCAAGTTCTTTCATAGTATTTTCCAAATGTCCTTGGATTTGCCTCTTTTCCTCCTCCAAGGTCTCTTTTGAAGATTCCATATGTTCTAAACTATCACATTTTTCCTTATAAAGCTTTTGAAGCTCAACGAAAGATGTCTTTGCTTCTTCAAGCTCTTGAAGTGTTTTTTCTAAAATTCCTTGAATTTCGCATTTTTTCTCTTCTTGTGACTTACCCATTTCTTCTGAAACGATGGTTTTTTCTTCATAAAACCTTGACAACTCCTTTCTTTCATTTTCTGATTTTTCTAATGAATTTCGCATGTTTTTCAGCTCTAAATTCATCTGATCACATTCATCAGAAAGTCTCTCTATCTCTTTCTCTTTGTTCTCATAATCATTTAAAAGCCTATCATTTTCCTGTTTATTGTCGAGTAATTCTTCCTTTATAGCGACATTCTCCTTCTTCAATTCAATGATTTCTCTAGTTTTGCCTGATATTTCCTCATTTTTTTTCTCAATGACCTCTTCATTTATCTTGGAATATTGTTCCATCGCTTCTTGTTTGATTCGCAGCTGATTATCCAATTCAATGGATTTTTCAGTCAAAACTGCTATTTCCTCTTTATTTTTGGCATTTTCATTGATCAACCTCTCTTTATCGTCTTTTAATTCATCAAATTGTCCCTTCAAAGCTTCAAAAATAGCCTGAATTTCCTTTATTTCCTCTTCTAATTTCTCTTTAATATTCTTCAACCCACCGTTTTCATCCAAGGCTTCCAAAGTATTGTTTTTTTCATTTGTCAATCTTTCCTTCAAATTTTCCAACTCCTCATTCATTTCTGAGACTTTCTTCTTCCAATCACAGATTTCCACCTCATGATCCATATTCTGTTTAAACAAAGACTCCTTCAGATCCTTTTCCTTTTCCAAAGTATTGTTTTCTTCATTTCTCAGTCTTTCCTTCAAATTTTCCATCTCCTCATCCATTTCTGAGACTTTCTTCTTCCACTCACAGATTTCCACCTGATTATCCATATTCTGTTTAATATAAGACTCCTTCAAATCCTTTTCCTTTTCATAGCCTATCTTCCAACTCTTTATTTCCTCTTTGAAATTCTTAGATTTTACTTTCTTCTTCATCAAAGTGTCGCTTTCTTCCTTCAATTGTCCTATTTCTCGCTCATAATCCCTCTGAAGATTCTCATATTTAGCCTTCCATTCACCCTGGAACTCTTTCTCAAGCTCTCCTCGTTCTCTGTCTAATTCCTGGCACTTTTTCTCCATTTCTGCCACCATCTCGTCGAATTTCCGATCCTTTTCCTGTTTATCTCCGACCAAAAAATACACGTTCATCTTAATTTTCTCTAATGTCTCACGAACCTTCTCCTTATAATTCTCATCGCTTTCCTCATTTTCTTCGAAAACCACCTTATGTTTTTGATATTCTCGGAGATTCCTTTCGATTTCCTCTGATAAAATGCCTAATTCCTTGAGGAAATCCATGGGAGGTGTAGTTTTCTTCGGGATTTCCATCGGAATTTCATGAATTTGACTGGAAGATCGAACTAAAAGCGGCAAACCCAAATCGTTGATGAAGGCTGGCTTGGAAAGGGAAGGTTTTTTGAAGAATTCATCTATTTCCAGATATTTGGAAATCAGAAGAGAGAAGAATTCGGTTTGGGAGGGGGTCAACTCTTTGGGTTGAGAATCGATGTGGGAGTTCATTTTTTGAAATTTCTTTTAAAAATGCTATAGAATTTTGTTTTTATAATTTTTTTTCAAGTATGAATGAAAAATGTTAAATTTTTATTTGAATTTTGAGTTTTAAAATTGGCAAGGCTCATAAAATATTCTTTTTTTCAGATTTTTTCGGAAAACTAAAAAATATCATAACTTGGAAAATATAAAATTCACAAAATTATAGAAATTTAAAATAAAAAAAAATTAAATATATTTTTTCTAATTTCATATACATTTCAACAATATTAAAATTTTTATATTTTTTTAAGAAAAACCCAATAATTTCTTTCAAAATTCCTCGATTGACTAGATTTCATTGTTTTTTCCAAATCTTCTTCATTTTATGATGTATATAATTGTTTCTTTTTTTTTTATACAAATTATATTAAAGGAGTCAACGTGTTCAAAAGAATCAAAAGTTTTTTAATTTGTTCATTGTGAAAAGCTTTTAATTAAACTCTTTTTATATTGCATTTTTCTCAACAAAACTAAATTTTCCAATGGATTATAAAATCACCCCATCTGACTTCTTCCTCAATTGTGAGGAGGACTTCTCAAAAAACACCTACCAAATCAAAGTAGTTTTAGATCAATATCTTTCTAACCCTTCTATAAGTCCCCCTTCCCCATAAAACCCCAGCTAAACTTTTTTTTTAAGTGAATGATGCCAAATTAAAGGAAATCTCGAATTTTCTCAACGAATCCCAAAGCTCCTTAAAGCAAATGGAACTCGAATTATTGAGTCTTCCGCTACAAACTCGAGCTCAATTGAGCACTAAAGTGAAGAATTATAAGAGTGATCTAGATAATCTGAGCCGCCAAATAGAAAAAGCCGAGAAAAGTTTCAATGAGAAGAAAGGAGGGGACCTGTTCGAGAAAGAAACTGTAAATATGAAAAAAGAGAGAAAAATTGACTATTTTTAAGGATCAAAAAGAGAGATTCCTCTCCGAAGGTGGGAAAATATATGGCCAGACCAAGAAAATCGAAGAAGCGAAGAAAAATATGCTGGAATGTGAAGGCACTGCTATAAATATCCAACGTGAATTACATAAAAACACGGGAACCTTAGAAAGAGCCATAACCAATGTAATTATTAAGAAAATTAAGAGGAAAATCTGATGTTTTTAGACTAAAGAAGTTTGGAATGAATTCAGTAAATCAAATCGATTAGTGAATATGATCAATAATAGAAGAATAAGGAATAAGATGGTTTTTTATGTGGTGATGGGGATGTTGATTTTCGCTATTCTGATAGTGATTTATACGAATTTGAAATAAAAACAACTGCCTATTTTATAAGGCAAGACTAATAAATTTAAATTTACCTTATAAATTTCTTATAAAATTGATCAAATGCCATCTTTTAAACAATATCCATGGCTGTCCTTTCGCAATTCGAAGCTTGAACAACGTTTCCTAATAAATTCCTTGAAATTTTCAAGCGATTTTCGCATCGAATGCTTTTTTCTCTTTCTTTTGTTTCAAATCTATCAATATTTCTTCCATCAGACTACAAATCTCAACAAAATCTTCATTTTCTTCATATTTTTCCTCTTGTTGCAAAAACTAAAAGATTACCCCACAAAAAGACCTTTTCTTTTGTTTCTTTATCTCTCAAATCTGCTGATTTCAAATGAGATCTATCATATTTCCGCAGAAAACCCTTATTTTCTTCAAATCTGGCTGTTTTTCTTTACTATCCTCACACAAAAAACCATGAAAACCCTGTTTTTTTCCTCATTAAGCAGCTATTTCTTCTTGAGTTTGAATTCCCAAATCCTGGATATAGAGAAATTCCTCTTGTTTCTTTCTTCTTTCCCTTATCTTCTGATAATGGCTTTTTCCTATGAAAAACAATATCGGACTGCCTTCATTTCGCAGGAAAAGGAAGCTCTTTATTTGAAATCCAAAGCCCAAATCCCTGATCTTTTCCCTAGTCCCCTCTTCATAATAAGCCGTAATTCTTTAATCCTCTATTCAAATTGCCAGGCCAATCAAATATTAGAAGAAAACCCTACAAAATTGTTATTATCGCTAATTTCTAAGAGAGATTATGCGATTTTCGAATCCAATTTAGCTGAAATTTTAATGCATGACCCTCCAAAGACAATTAAACTAGAATTTATGAATAATTCGATATGGGAAGCGAATTTCCAGAGTATTTTCTGGGAAAAAGCCCCTGCGATTATATTGATTTTATATCAAAACAAGACGAATGAATCTATGATGAAAAGTTTCTCAATGATTAACAAAAGACTTTCGAAAATGGCTTCGAATCTATTGGAAAACATGGAAACTGATTATAACAAATGGAGCAATTTGCAATCGCTCAAATATATCAAACAATCTGATATGAAGCTTTTGGCTAGTTGTGTGATGGAATCCAATTATCTCAAATGTCTGATTCATGCCAATCTTGATAAGACCAAAATGCTGCTTTCTCATTCCCAAATTATCACAAAACCTAAACATATCATTTTTAACCTCAAAAACACTATTCTTCATATATTAGAAATCATCTCAGTTCAGGCCATACCAAAACATCAGGAAATCGCTTTGAAATTCGAGGATTCGTTCCCTGAGAAAGTCGCTGGAGATATCAATAGATTTAAACAAGGCCTTTTGATCCTTTGGAGACAAATTTCCATGAGTTATTCTGAACATGAGACTTTCCAAATGGATTGCCGATTGAAGGAATTCAATAAAAACAGCCATTTCATCCTGATCTTTCTCATAATATTGCCTGAAAACCCTGAGTTCTTCGAATTATTAGCCAAAGTCTCAGAAGATCAAGAATCTTTATCCTATAATATCCATAATCAGGTGTTTGAATCCTTTGATATTCTAATGTTTAAGCCTATAATGTCTCTTCTTTCGGCTAAAATCCATTTCCAACCTGAAATCAGGACTTTTTCTATAGAAATGCCATTGGAACCAGCTGGTGAACTTGAAGCGAAAAACGGCATTCTTTTCAATAAAACGCCTTTTCTCTTGACATTTTGTCGCACCAACCCTGATAAAAACGTTTATAAATGGAAGGAAGTGATATATGTGATCAATGAGAAGGAAAAGCCTCGTCTTCTCCAGAAATTCAAGAAAGTTACTATCAACAAAGAGCTGCCAAAGCTTATCGCAGGTCAGACTTCTTCCTCTAATGAGGAAAATGAAAACCCCATACCAATTCAACATCCTAGTTCCAAAGAAATCAGTGAAAAGGCTTCTTCCAAAGAAGAAAGTCCAGAATTGGATTATCGGCCACGGAAAAAGTCTCCAAGTTGCTTTTCTAAAGACGTTTTTAAGGAAATCAGCTCTGCAGGCAGTGGACATATGTCGTTGCTAGAAGAGTCTAAAGGGGAAAGAGAAAGTGTGACAGAATTCATGACCCCTCTTCATAATAACAAACCGAATCGAGACATTCGCATCAAGGCTTTAATCCAGGAAGATCTGCGTGATGTAGAACATAGTTCATCTAAATTAAAGCCTATAAAGGAATTTAAAATGAATGGGGTTGGTCTGAACAAAGAGATTGGAAAAGAAGAGAAAAAACAAGTCTTTGATAGGGGAATTTATGAAAGTTTATTCAAATGTTGGAAGATTAATGAGAAAAATGTTAAACGCATGTTAATGTCCTCAATTTATAAAATCCTAGAGAAAAACAAACAAAACGTCGAATTGAAGTTCAGCAAGGGAAAAAATGGTGAAACAGAGAAAAAAAGACAGAAATCGTTACCCATCATCCCAACCTCATTCACCAGTCTGAACCTCAACCTCAAGTCACAAAAGAACTATTCACAAACCCCACAATGGTCGTCTAGACAACTCAAAAGCCGAATGCTGAAAAACTGCAAGATTTCTGAAGAAAACAAAATAGAGTTCATAGAACAGGAAAAAATGGCTTTTTTAGGCACGAGGATGATTTTGAGTCCCCGAGCTGATTTTTTCAAGAAAGTTGGAATGAATTCATTTATGAGTCCAGCTTTGAAACCCATGAAGAATTTTCCTTTTATGAACGAAGTGTTGAAATCAAGATGTTATACAGTGAGGAGACGTTGGTTGGCGAATTTCCATAACTAATAATAAGTTTCTTCTAAAACCCGCAACAAATTGTTCCATAATGAAAACCAAAAAAAAAAAATTACAGTAATACTTAATTAATTTATTTTTTTTGCTTTTTTTCAAGCTATTATAAACAACAACATACCACAAGCTAAAACTATGGGCAATTGTGCAGGTTTATGCAAAGCCGCTGATCTTGGCGTCCATGATACCTTGCGATTAAACGGAGAGATCAATGAAGTCGTCGTAATGGAAGGTTCCAACAATGGGACGGTCATCCCAGGACCTTGCAATGAAAAAGACAACATCACTAAAGACAAAGAGACTCAAAGCAATACCAAGGCTAGATCTGACCCTGATTTGAAGGTGGATTCTGAGAAAAAGCCACTCAAATCAAAAGAAAAGAAAATCAGTCAATCTTCTGAACAATTGGTGGGTCCCAACGGAGTCATGTATACAGGAAGCGTCAAAAAGGGTAAAAAAGAAGGATATGGCAAACAATCCTGGCCTGATGGCACTCTCTATGAAGGCGAATGGTTGAATGATAAGGCATGTGGCAAGGGCAAATTGATCCATGCGGATGGAGATTTCTATGAAGGAGAATGGCATGATGATAAAGCGAATGGTGAAGGCGTTTATAAGAGTGCCTCAGGTGCAGAATATAAAGGCTCATGGAAAAACGACCTGCGGGATGGGAAAGGGATGGAAATCTGGCCCGATGGCTCGAAATATGAGGGCGATTATAAGGAAGGATATAAGACTGGTCAAGGCAAAATCATCTTTTCTGATGGTTCATGGTATGAGGGCAGTTTCCTCGAAAATGATATCCATGGTTATGGGGTTTATTATTGGGCGAAGGAAAAGAAACATGAGGGCGATTGGAAATATAATAAAATGTCTGGGTTCGGAAAAACCGTTTGGAACAATGGCGATTGGTTTCTAGGCTTTTTTGCAAACGATAAGAGGAATGGACTTGGCAAAATGTCAGATACTATGACCAAAAAAATATGGATCGGATATTGGAAGGATGGTAAGGAAAATGGTAAAGGTATAATTATTGAAGCCGGAGGCAAAAAAATCAAAGGGGATTGGAAAGAAGGGGTTAAAATCAAAGAATATGAGGAAAATTTAAAGGAAGGATTTGAAGAAATCGAGAAGATTTGTGAGGGAAAAAATGAAACTTTTGAAGGCTGGATGATGAAGAAATGAGCAACTTATCAAATTTTTTTTTTATGTGCTTTTTCTTCCAGGAGGTGGAATGTTTTGGCGGTGGTCTTGATTTTTTGTTGTTTTATATGTGTTACCTTAATTTTTTTAGGCGGAAACTCGGTTTCCAGGCGGGGTTAATTTAAAAAATTAAAGAAAATTTTAATTTTCTTCTTGTCAAATTCAAAGGATTTAAAGAAAAATGCCTTTTTTTTTGCAATTGCAGCTTGTTTCATTTTTTCCTCTCAGTTTTTTGATGATTTTAGAGGTGTTTTGATGGTTTTTCCCAGTTTTTTTATTTAAAGTATTAATTAAAATTTCTGAGAAATTAAAAATTAATTCCCTGGGTTTTTAAATTTGTTAATCTCTGAAATTAGATTCATTTTTTAAAAAACCGCATCTCCCAAAACAAATCAAATAAATTGCCCCTCTTTGATTCAGCCCTTCAAACAAAAAAAACAATTTTAATAAATTTTGTTAGAAAACCTTTTTACGATGAATTTCACTCAAATTACAAATCTTTATAAGGTTATTAATATTTTTAATTTTCGCCTCTCCATAAATTCCCCTTCCCCTTCCAAAAAATCCGCTAAACCTCTTTTCTTTCAAGCAAGCCAAATTCTTCCAATCCATCGATGACCTAGAAAATCCCAAATATGCACAGGTTTTCCATCAACTCAAGCTCTTTATAGACTCCTTGGATCAGAAGGTAGCATTTTCCGTCCCCCTTAAAAGTTTTTTGAGTGGAAAAAGCGCCCCAAAAAAAAAAAAAAAAAAAAAAAAAATTTTTTTCTAGCGAATCGAAAATTCTCATGACCAACAAACAATCAACCCCATGGAAGACCCCCCCAAGACATCTCAGACCGTACAATTCCAACAACAGTTGTTGGCATATAAATATTTGATTCGGAATATGTCGATCCCGGCAAAACATGATCAGAATTTATTGCAAGTGAGTTCCGAACAATGGGCGTTAGAGTATCGGAAAATTTTCCTAAACGGATTCGATTTCACAAAGGAGAAATCTGAAAAAAACGAGATTTTGAAATGGCTCATTTCCGAGAAAATGAGCAAAGCCACAGATATTGTGCCTGGGGCTCCACAAAATGAAAATTTCACCAATGAAAACACTTTGCGTTTTTTTATTGATAAACCAAATTTCTTCATTGAGAAGAGAAAAAATGAGATCATGAGTTATTTGCATTCAGGGGTAGTGAAAGATGAGGTTTTATTGCGATTGAATTGTGAGCTGAAGTTCTTGGAATTGCGTGATTTTTATAATAAAATTAAGCAGAAAATCTTAGAAACGCCTGCAAAGAAGCCCAATGTTAAACCAGGCCATTTACAAATATTTGAATCTAATTTCTTGGATCGTAATATGTATAGGAGAGAAAAGCCTCAGAAGAAACCCGAAGCCAAAATGGTGGAGAAATTTGAACTTCAGATCAAAAACGATCAGGATCATAGAAAACGATTAAGACATATGGAATTTGTCAATGCGGTGTTCAAGCATCAACAGGAATTTTATGAGTTCCATAGAAAGAAATATCGGGTGTCAAAGAAAAGGATTCAACATGTGAAAAGTCATTTGGAATGGTTGGAGAAGAAAGAACAGGATCAAAAGGATAAGCAGGAGAAAGAAAGAGTCAAGGCTTTGAAGGCTCAAGATTTCGAAGCTTATATAGATTTGGTGCAGAAGACGAAGAACACAAGGATATTGGAATTATTGAATCAAACTGATGGATTTTTGAGACAAATCGGAGCAAAAGTCAAGATCCAAAAAGGAGAGAACCCTGATATGAATGGTGATGAGGAAATCAAGAAGAACTCATCTGAAGATGAAGCTGTGTCATATCTCAAGAATTCCAATAAGATTTATTACAATTTGGCGCATTCCATGGGAGAAGAGATCAAGGAACAACCTACTTTGCTTGAAGGAGGCATTTTGAAGAGTTATCAATTAATTGGATTACAATGGTTGGTGTCTTTATATAATAATAAATTGAATGGGGTGTTGGCTGATGAGATGGGTTTGGGGAAAACCATCCAGACTATCGCTTTGTTTTGTTATTTGATGGAAAACAAGCAAAATTATGGCCCTTTTCTTATCGTTGTGCCATTGACCACCTTATCGAATTGGGTCTTTGAATTTGATAAATGGGCACCTTCGATTAAGAAAATCTTATATAAAGGGACTCCTCCTCATAGAAAAGCCCTGGCTGTGAGTCTGAAGGGTTCGAAATGGAACGTATGTATCACTACCTATGAATATATTCTCAAAGATAGGCTTATTCTAAATAAATTTGATTGGAAAGTAAACTTAATTAATTACTTATATTTTACTTATATTTTTTAGTATATCATTGTGGATGAAGGCCATAGAATGAAGAATTCTCGAAGCAAATTCGCCCAAACTCTTGGTCAACAATATACCTCAGACAATCGTCTCCTCTTAACAGGCACTCCTCTCCAAAACAATTTAGCTGAACTTTGGTCTTTGTTGAACTTCCTTCTTCCTAAAGTGTTTTCTTCCTGTGATGATTTCGAAAAATGGTTCAGTATGCCTTTAAGTCGCATTTCCTCAGATAAGGAGAAATGCGAACTTTCTGAAGAAGAACGACTTTTAATTATAAATCGATTGCATCAAGTTTTGAGGCCGTTTTTATTGAGAAGAGTTAAAAAGGAAGTGGAATCCGAAATCCCAAATAAAGTCGAACATGTGATCAAAATTGAACTTTCGGCATGGCAAAAAATCGTGTATAATCAAATAAAAGACAATGGCATTTTATCCAGGGACCCAACAACTGGGAAAATTGGCACAAAGGCCTTAATGAATATGATGATGCAATTGAGAAAAATCTGTAACCATCCATATTTGTTCCTAGATCAGACTGAATATTATAGCCATATTGATGATAATATCTATAGAGTCTCAGGCAAATTCGAGCTGTTGGATCGCATCATCCCGAAACTGATCTTTTCCAAACATAGGATCCTGATTTTCAGTCAAATGACACAATTGATGGACATAATGCAATTATATTTCCAATTCCGAAATTATAAATATTTGCGATTAGATGGGAACACCAAGGCTGATGAAAGGTTTTGTTTTTTCGTTTTTTAATTAAAATCCTCATAAATGTTATTAGAGGGGAGCGTATGGCAATGTTTAATAAAGAACATTCAGAATATGATATATTCCTTCTGAGTACGAGAGCAGGAGGTCTAGGTTTGAATCTTCAAAGTGCGGATACTGTGATTTTGTTTGATTCCGATTGGAATCCACAAATGGACCTACAAGCACAAGATCGTGCGCATCGAATAGGACAGAAATCAGAAGTGAGGGTGTTCAGATTGGTTACGAATTCTTGGATTGAAGAGGAAATTTTAGCGAAGGCCGCGTTTAAAATGAACCTAGATGAGATCTTCATTCAAGCCGGTCTTTATAATCAGAAATCGACTGATTCGGAAAGAAGGGAAAGATTAGAAGATCTATTAAAGAAGAAGAATATCTATGAGGAATTGGATGATGAGATACCCAATGATGAGCAAATTAATGAGATGTTAGCCAGAAATGAGGTTATAATAATAATATTGTTTATTTAAAGAAAATCAAAATAAATATAGGATGAATTGAATCTTTTCGATGCTATGGATAAAGATCGTTATGAACATGAAATGAAGGTGTTCAAGAAATTTAAAGAGCCACAAAAAGGAGATTCGAAATATTTTAATTATAGGTTGATCACGGAAGAAGAGGTTCCTGAATGGATCAAATCATCTGTACATTTAACCTTGAGTCCCATTTTTTTCTAATTATTTCGATTTAAAGCCAAAAAATGAGGAAAACCTTCAGGAATATGGTAGAGGCAATCGGGTTCGAAAGCAGGTGAATTATGTTGATGATATGACAGATAACCAATGGCTTAAAATGATAGAGGAGGCCAAGGAATTTACTGATTTATCAATGGTTTTTTTCATATAAACACCTTCAAAACTACTTAATTTTTATTAAAAAAGTATCAGGAAATGACAAATGAAAGATTGAAGAACCCACCACCACCACCACCACCTCCACCCCCTACTTCTCATAAGAAATCCAAACAAAATAACAATAATAATAGCAATAATAACCTAAGTCTTAATTTGAATGAACCTGAAGAAAAAATCAACCATAATGGGAAAAAGGAAAGATCTTCGAAAGATAAGAGCTTGAAGATAAGATTAAGCAATTTGGATGGAAATGGAGGATTCGTGCATGATGACATCCAAATGGATGAGGACCTGTTTAGCGATAAATCCTATAGGAAGATCAAGAAGATCAAAAAGAACTCTAATAATAATCAAAGATTCGAACCCGTTATTGAAAAACCGCAAAAGGGCGAGGAGGAGATCTTTGTCGAGGAATATAATTAAATAAAAAAACAGCCATATTTAAAAAAAAATGAAGAATTTATAAAAAAATTATTAATACATCTATCGAAAAAGAAACAGACGATATAATTTTATTTTAAAAAAATACCATAATTTAAATAAAATCATTGACTTTTGTTAAAATCAAAGGGATTTTCAAATCTTTTAAAGAAAAAAAATAAATAAATTAAGCCACATCTGTTTGGAGTACATAATGGACATTCCATTTTTGTAAGGGTTTCTTCGAGTCATTTTCATCGAAGATTTCCTCCAAAGTCACCTTATCATCATTTTGATGTGCAGTCAAAGCCAGGGTTCTTCCATCAGCCAAAGTTGTTCTAAATTCCACCCATCCATTTTTATTGTAACCCGGAGGAACACTTACCCATATCATCTGACAATGAGACTTCGCGATTAATTTCCCATTATCCACATTCAGACATAGACCATTGGTGAAACTTTGAAGATAGATATCAGCACTCACACACCAAGCATCAAAATTGGCATCAGATTTCGTGGTTAGATCAAGAATGACATCAGAGAGCATAGGGACCCCGTTATTATCATTTTGAGTATTTACTACTGCTAGTGGACGACCTCTGCCCCAATTCATAAGATTGGCTGGATATTCGCAATAATTACGGGTTTTGTGTTTGGTGGACCGTTTGGCAAGCTTGATGCAAGAGGAAAAGGCAATGAAAAAGAGGAAGAGAATTATGAAACGATTCATTAGATAGGTGGTGGTCTTGTCAAATTGATGGTTATATTGTTCATTATTTTCCTTGAGCTATTTAATTTGAAAGAATGAATCGTTTTTATTCGTTTTTAAAATTATTCGTTATTTAGATGACACGATTTTTTTGTTTTAATATATGAAAAAAAATTTCAATATATTTGTTTTTTATAAAAAATTTTCTCTATAAATAAATATATATGTATTTTTTTTAATTTGAGATAAATTTTTGTTTTGACATTGTTTCAAAATTTCTCAAATTTTTACAATATCCAAAACCAAAATTATAATATAAAAAAAACAAATTTTATGGAATCCGAAGACAGAAATGTGACTTTAAGTCCAAGTGTGATACCCGACCTCATCGATCTTGTCAAAGATCCCAAATTCGAAGTTAAAAAAGGTGCCCTAGCATTAATCCTTCAATTTTGCACACTTCCCGCCCATCGAAAGTTATTTGAAACTTCAGAAATCATTAAGCTTCTCTTAAGATCTCTGCCAGAAGAAGTAAAATCTAATAATTCTCTGCCATTTAATAATATTTTATTATGTATTTTAGGATCTTGAAACCATTTCATTAAGCAATTTGATAAGTTTTTCACAGGATGAATGGGCCTGCCGTCAGATTACTGAGCTAAATGGCTTAGATCGCTTGATGAATTTATTCTCAACTTTGGTTTCAGAAGGCTCCTTTTCGGAAACTCAAAAATTGATGGTGGAATTGGCCCTTTTGCTATTGTCAAACCTCACTCAAAGTCGAGAAGGAGTGATGAAATTTTTGCATTTAGAAACCAAAGAACATTTAGGGGTACATTTCATATTCCTTTTCGATAAGTTTGTCAACCCGAAACTTTCAGAAATTTTCAAATTCGCTGGCAACGTGTTTTCGAACATTACAGCAATCAAAGAAGCAAGAGATTTATTGATTCTACCCGAATATAAAGTAATTTCCAATTTGATGACTATTGTGGATACCTCAATCAAAGAAATCAGACTAGGTGCGCTTAGATCAATCAGGAATCTAGCCTTCGAATATGAAAACGGAAGCTTTTTAGATCAAATATTGGATGAAAAAACTCAATTTATGGAGTGCTTGACAAATATAATGGGAGAAATAAGTATTTTTTGTAATGTTATAGACGCTAAAATCAAAGCCGATTTGAAAAATGTTAATGTTATCTACAATGAAAACAAAGCCTGGAAAGATGTCAAATTTCTAGAGGAGATAGTAATAGTTTTAGATATTATTTTGGTTCTGACAAATATCAACGAAATAGAAAAAAAAATCAAATTCAACCATGAGAAATTAACCAAGATCCTGCTGATCTTGAAACCATTGGTTCCAGGAGAAATCAAAGATAAAATAGATGTGATCCTATGCCTTTTCTGCCAAATCAACCCGGAGAATCATTAAAATTTAAATAAAAAAGTTTTTATTTTTAGCTTCAAATAAAAAAGATGACTTACGAAAGTCAAAAAAACAAAGAAAAAAGAAAAATAAACAAAATTTGATTTTTTAATTTGAAAATAAAAACATTTTGGTTTTTCAAGTGAAAAAACCGAAAACGAAATTAAAAAAAGAAAATTTTTCGAATCATCACAACAAAAAATTAAAATTATAATTCGTGATGAAAAAAACGCCGCGGGTAATCGAGGCTAATTTTTAAAATCCGAATAAAAAATCACAGCTTTTCCGATCCAGCCCTTCTAAATCTAACCAAAAACTATAATAAAATAATAAATTTCTTAAAAATGTCCCAATCTTCCAAATCCTCCACCAGTTCCAATGACCTTCAGGCAATAGTATCGCCCAATAATGGCATTTTATCCCTCACACAGACCGAAATAATTGACGTTTGGGAACAGAATTTCGAGGAGGAGCTTTATAAAATCATGGATCTAATCGAGCTATATAATGTCATATCTTTAGTAAAAACTGCTGATGAAGACTCTTTTTATAAATTTTTCTTAGGACACTGAATTCCCTGGTGTTGTGAAGTCTCCGATTGGCAGTAAAGATGAAAAGGTCCTTTTGAGAAATTTATATCTTTTTTTTTAATTGGCGCGATTTGTGGAATTTTAGGAATATGAATATAAGATCATTGAGGAAAATGTCAATTCTATGAAGGTCATACAAATCGGGATCAGCATCGCTAATGAAAAAGGGGAGGTCCCTTTGCCGTTTTCGACATGGCAGTTTAATTTTAAATTTGATTTGAAGTAAAAATGAAGAAAAATCTTTAAAAATGTAAAAATGGATTTTTTGCGTAGTACGGAACCCAATTTGTCAGAAGCTATTAAGTTGTTAAAGAACTCGGGGATCAATTTCGATTTGTTTAGAGATAGGGGGATTCCATATAGTAAATTTTCAGAGTTTTTCATCAGTTCAGGTGATTTCAGAATTAAAAATTTAAATTTGATTAAATTTGAAAAGGAATCGTTTTGAACGAAAATATGAAATGGATTAGTTTTCATGGGGGGTTCGATTTTGCGTATTTGTTGAAACTGTTAATCAATGATAACTTGCCTAATTCGTTCGACCAATTCACTCGTCTGCTGGACATTTATTTCCCGACGCTTTATGATCTGAAATATCAAATTCAGGATTTCGACAGTATTCGATATGATGGTTTATCAAGATTAGGAGATGACATTGATGTAAATATTTAAAAAAAATTTTGCTATTTTTGAATTTTCTATAAATTTTAAAATTCTATATAAATATATTATACATAATTATATTATACATATTTATATTATACATAATTATATTATACATATTTGTATTTTACATATTTATTATTATCCATATTTATACTATATATATTTATATTATATATATTTATATTATACATAAATAGATGATACATGCATATATAAAAAATTAATTTTTAATGTTAAATTTAAAAAAATAATAAATTTTTATAAAAGATCAGAAGAATTGGACCCCAACATCAAGCGGGCAGTGATAGTTTATTGACATTGGCATGTTTCTTTAAATTGAAGGAAGTTTACTTCAAAAACGAGATGTCCTTCATGATAAGAAGTCATAATATCTTATTCGGTTTGGGAAAAGGCTTTTGTGAGAATTATAACTACAACCATAACAGAAATACTGGTGCAGCAAGAGAATTCAATGAGTTTCCAATTATGTATCCGGGCATTTATAACAATTTAATGGCTCCTCCACCAACTGCTTTTTATAATGTGAAAGAAGGGTTCATCCCATATAGTTATAATTACGGCTCATTTGTAAATAATAACCAATTCACTACTTTTGGCGGAAGTGTATTACAAAATTTGGTCAATGATCTTAATGTTCAAAATTTAAATTTGCATCAAATTTATAATCAGAACTCAAGGAACGGAAAAATGAATATGAAAAAACAATGAAAAAGGGAGATTCAGGTTAGTTTTTAGAAGCTGATAAATAATTTAATTAATATGTTTTTTGGGAACCATTTCTTGTTTAATTTAAATATTTCATGATAATTTAAATATTTGATGAACCAAAAATGTCAATATTTTTCTTTTTTTGAATACATTTCTTATTTAAATTTGTTTTCATTTTTTTAATTTAAAAACTAAAAAATTTTCAGTTTCTTTAAATAACTTAACAAATTTCTAAAAAAAACTTTAGTTTAAAAAAAAAAATGAAAAAAAGAAACACCAAAATCCGTAAAACTTTTTTCTTTCCTCTTTGGATTTTTTTTCTTAGAGGAATTCATTCTTCCCAGCACAGCAAAGGTCATCAGTGCCCATATGAGTGCCAAAAATAACCGTGTATTGGTGAGCGGGGATGATAAAAGCAATATATTTTATTGGCGATTTGACAAAGAGAAGCCAATCATGGTAAGTTTTTCCAAATAAAATACTAAATACCACATTTTCCCAAGGGATTCAATCATCAAACCCCTTCCTCAAATTCTCAAATTGAAGTGACCTCAGTTTTGTTCAATTATAGCGAAACAGAAATTTTCTCAGGCTCCAACCGAGGAGTCATCAATATTTGGGACATTCCTTCACAAAAACGTTAAAATTTCTTATCAAAAATCTACTAATAATAATTTCCTTCATAATTATTAGAGGTTAGCACATTAAAAGGACATTCTGTGTCGATTAACGCCCTTGCAAAATTCCCCCTGGAAGAAAAGAATAATATTTTAATTAGTGGATCCTATGATAGCAGCATAAAGGTCTGGGATACGAGGATGAAATCCTGTGTCTTTTCATTCAAAGGACATACGTTACAAATAAATTGTTTGGATTGCAGTCCTGATGGCAGATGGATAGTTTCAGGGTCACAAGATGGATTTGCAAAAGTTTTTTTTTTGTGAATCATAATATAAAACGAAAAAAAATTTGGAAGATTTGGGATATAATGACCTGGAAACAAATCTATACATTTTCCCTCCATGATGCCCCAGTCACAACGGCCAAATTCAACCCTACTGAATATATTTTGGCGACAGGAAGCATCGATCGGACTGTGAAATATTGGGATCTGGAAAAATGGGGCCTGGTTTCGCAAACTAAACCGGAAGCAACTCAGATTCAAAAACTTTGTTTTAGCAGTGATGGGAAAATTCTATTTAGTGCAGCACATGAATCTCTTAAGGTACATTTTATTGAACATTTTTCAATTTTTTCTGATTGACAATATTTTCAAAAAAAAAGGTTTGGGATATGGAAAAAGAAGCCCTTTTATTAGATAATGTAGAATCGAGTTGGCGCGGTATTTTGGATATGACAGTGAATGATGTTGATAAAACTCTTTATGGAGTTACATCGACGCCTGTGTATTTTGGTTTGTGGGCCGCTCCATTGGAGGAAATGCATTTTGAGGATAATGCGGGAAAGGTTCATTATGAAATAAAAAAGGGTTTGGCAAAGAAAAATTCTACAAATATTAATGTTAATAATAATAATGAGAAACCCAGGAATATGTCAAGTAATAATAACATGATCCAACAAATATCAGAAGCTCAAAAATTCCTCCAACAAAAAAACATTGATATTGATTTGAACAACATTTTAGGTAATTATTTGGAAAATAAAAATGTGGACGGTGATGTGTTCAAGACGCCTAAAAAAGAAGTGCCTAGTAAAGAAGACTCCCCAATCAAAAACAAGGATGAAAAATATTTAGAAAATATCAACAATGTGATAAAAAACAACATATTGAACCCCCCTAAACCATTTCAAAAGAAGAAATATGAGCTACCTGAGCAAATGAAAAGCCCATTGGAATTTCCAGTGAAAAACGATGAACCTGTGAAACAAGGGAACGAGAAGATCATAGATTATGAGGAAGAATGGAAGGAAGATAACAACAACATTTTGGAGAAAAATGATATGGATATTTCCCCAAAGAATCTTTATAATATGCCAGTGAGCATCCTTGAAGAAAGAAAAACCATGCCGAAGCTAAATGAAAACCCAGTTCAAGAAAACAACAACAGAAAATCTGAGAATATCAATGAGAAAGATTTTGATAATTCGATAGTTAACCCACAAAATTCAACACTTTCCAATGACCTGCATTTTGCTTCTTTTATCATTGATAAGGATAATAATGAAAAATATCAACAGTTCGATTTGATTAATGAGCTTTCGAAGGAACATTCTAAATTTGTGAGTGTTTTGGCCACAAGGAATAATTATATCAAACCGATCGTTCATTATTTGAACGCTGGAAACATAAAATCTGCTCTTTTTTTATTGAGCAAGTAAGTTTTTTTCTTTAAAGATCTTCAAACAATTTGCTATATTAAAGATTAAGTCATTATCATTTGGTGATGGACGCTTTAAGTATTATGATGTCCTTTAATGTGATTGATAACGGAAGTGTGGACACGGCATACATTTTATTACAAAAAAGTGTAGTGTTGATTGAAAGCAAATATGAGGTTATTTTTTATTATCGTATTTATTAAAAATTATATTTTGTTTTTTTTAGAATCATATTCAATTTGGTGTGGAGATAGCACATAAAATTTTGCTTCACTTTAAAGAAGTTGTTTTTTTTTTCCTGAATTTATTTTAAATTAGTTGTTTAGGAAATAATAAATTTAAAAAACCCAATTGTGATGAATAAAGTTGATTTGGCGAGAGAAGAACGGGTTCTGAAATATGATAAAATTTTGGATTTGTTCCGTGAGATATATCAAATGAATCGAATTCAAAAAATCCTGAAGGAAAACAAACCGACGGTAAAAATTTTTTAAAAAATCATTTTTCCATAAAAATAAAATATTCTAATATTTTTTTTTTCCTTTGTTTGCCTTAAACGAAGCCACTGTACAACAACACCAACAAATTCCGAACCGATTTGGATTTCGTATTTAAAAAATGCCAATTGATCTTTTGAAAAACAAAAATATATTTTTATTTTTTTTCAAACCATAATTTTATAAAAATATTCCATCCTCCTCCTTTTTTTTAAAATTAAAAAATAAGAAAAAAATTATTTTATCAAAATTAACCCCAAATGCCTTCGCTCATTTTTTGCCAAAAAAAAAAAAAATTAAAATACTAATATTTATAAAAATATGACAATTTTTTTTTTAAATCACGAATAATAAAAAAAATCTCTTTTAATATCTTTATTTATCAAAATTATTTCTCAAATGACCTTCTTTGTCCCCCAAAAAAAAAAGGATAAAAAGTTTTATTTTTTGCTTAAATCAGTCTTTTAACGCGTCCGCACAAATCCAAAACAACGTAAATTATTGCATCCACGCACATTTAAAAGATAACGTCCTTTTTGCCCACCTTCTTTTTATTTCCAGGGTCGACGAACACGATGGTCTTGGCTCTTTTGATGCAAATCAATCTCTTGGTTTTGCAGGTCGTGCATTCCAATCTTAAAGTGTGTGTTTTGCGAGAGAAAAAAAGCCAAAAAATTTATATAAAAAAAATCTTAATGCTCAAACCTCAGGGTAATTTTTTTCGTGGTTTTTGCCTTTTTCTTGAAAATCGGCTTCGTTTGGCCACCATACCCGCATTGTTTTCGGTCGTATCTTCTTCTTCCTAAAGGCAATGTTATAAAGAAAAAGATAGAGATTATGTGTTACCTTGGGATAAAGAGCTTTCTTTTCCTTTTTTATATTGGGCGACCTTGTGATTCACGTGTTTTTTGCATTTCTTGCAGAAAGTTTTTCTGGCTTTTGGAGTTGACACCTAAGGAAATTGATGAAATTATGGGCAGGGAAAGGAGATAATACCATTTTTATGTCGATTTGGGGGAAATAAAAAAATCAATCTTTTTTTGATATTTTTTAAAATATTTTAGAGGTTCTCAAGATTAAAGGACCCTTTAATTACAAAGCGGAAATTTAATAAAAGAAAAAAAAATTATTTTTGTAATTTTGGCAAAAAATGGAAGAATTGCTTGTGAACTATTATAGAAATGCATCACAAAAAGCACGTGAATCACAAAGTTTTCAACTAAAAAATCAAAAGAAAAACCACTCTTTTTCTTGAAATTTAAGATTATTTGGAACTCCTGCAACAGGAATTAGAATTTGGGAGGCTTGATCAAGTTCAACACTTATTAAAGGAACCTCAATTTTTATCTATTGAAGATAACAATTTTATTTCTAAAGCGTAAAAGCTATTTAAAATAAATAACTAATACTTAATTGTAGGATAAATATATTGAAGACATTCAGAAAAGAGGATCTATGTGCGAGTTTATTAAAAATACAAATTTTGAATATGGAAAATGATAATAATTGGATACAAAATGGTGAAAATCAAGAGAATTTCCTTTGCTGTTGTCAGGAATATTTCCTCGAGATTCTGTTCAAAATTAAAGAGCCGAATTTCATTAGAAACGAGCTCAATATTATAAAAAGCGATGAAATAAGAAATGTTCTTAATTATTAATAATTTTCCTTATATATTCAAGTGATATTATTAGAAATTCAAGGAACAATTGGAGGAGAAAATTAAGAGTTTTTCTTTAGAAAAAGCAAAAGAAGTCAAAGCAAAAAAGGAAGACCAAAATCAGAAAAAAATCGACTCTGGAGCTAAATCCAGACACAAAGGCAGAAAAATCCTCGGTTTGATAGTTTTATGTCTTTTGCTTCTATTTTTGTTCAAGTTTAAGGATAAACTAAAAGCCCAAAATCTTAATAAGGTGTTGAAATTGATCATGGGTTTTAAATAAAGAAATAAAAGCATTTCATTTCAAATTTTAAAAATTGCGACCCATTGTTAAAATTAAATACTTTTAGCATTTCTTAACTATAAAAAACTTCAAAACTAATATAAATAATCCAAAACCCGAGCCTAGCGCTGTTTCTTTCCCATTCTGCCTATGAATAAATCGAACTTCATCGAATCCCGACAAATGACTCTCGGTCAATGTCCCATCAGTCCTGAAATGTCCATAAATTCTGATTTATCCGTCGGGACAAAAAAAGTCCTTTATTATAATACCAGCAGTATGAAGTTCTTTCCCAAAGATGAAACCACTCCTTCAAATCTCAAGTTGAATTGCTCTGAGAACCTGGTTATAAATTCAGAACGTACCCCCAACAAAAATAACTCGATTTCTCCCAAAAGATCTGCCATACGTAACAAAGGACAATCAGGCACTTATTTTTTCCCAAGATCAGAAAACAATGATTTGAATGAAGACCTGTCTAATCAAACTGAACATAAGAAAAAAACCATAAAATTTGGAGACAAGGATGAGGTGAAGTTTTTCACCATGAAAGAAATGTCTTCAAAGCATGAGCCAAGCGAGGGAAAGGCTAGTAGGGCCTCTATATCTTCAAAGAATATGTCTTCTAATTCCAGAAAAATTTCATCTTCCAATACTAATACTCTAAAGGAAGAAGAATTTAAAGGAGAATCTTCAATTGGCATAGGACATTTATTCAAGAATCGCAAGGATGGAATGAACATTGGCAAATCGATCACTGTATTGATGATCATCAACCATTTCCTGAAGCAAATGAAGCTGAAATCTGGAAAATTCGGGAGATTAGGCTTAAAACAATGCAAGATTTTAAATGATCTAGGACATAATGATGAAGAAGGAGCAAAGGCAAGGGAATCTTATGAATTTGAGCCGAATTTGATGGCTAGAATGATAGTATTGAATTCCATCTTTTGTTGTAATAGTTTAAATTTAACTTTGATAGAAAAAATTCAGGACCCAACATGTAAACAAAAACAAGAAAACATTGCAGAAATTACGAGAATTGGTCAAATCCTTCTTAGATAAGATGAAGGGTGAGGTCTGGGTGATAGTCCCGAACAACCGTGTTAAAATCCTTTATAATCTCGCCATTTTGATATTTACTTTGGTTGAATTCATTTATATTCCGATGGATGCCTGTTTTGAAATTTCCAATGATATTAATTGGTATGAACCATTCCGTAAAATAGTCTACGTGCTTTTGCTGCTGGATGTATTTCTGAACCTAAATACTGGGTATTTCAACAAAGGCACTTTGATTCTAGAAAGAAAGATCATCATTGAGAAATATCTCCGATTTCGGTTCTGGTTGGATTTGACGACCATAGTGCCTGTGTTCATAGATCCCTTTTCAACATATATTCAAGGAAATCTGAGATTTTTGCAATTTTGCTTTTTGATCAGGATCTTTTTCCTTAATGAAATGATCAGAAAGATCTTTGATTTCTATAATTCTGGTGAATTCATCAACTCCATCATTGGATTGATCAAATTAACCATTTTGACATTATATGTGGCCCATATCTGTGCTTGTCTTTGGCATTATATTTCCTTGGTAGATTCACAGAACTATCATGTGACTTGGTTGACGATTTTCTTGCAAACAGATGAAGATATAACCTTATCTAATCAATATATCACCTCTTTATATTGGGCAGTGACTACTATGATCACTGTGGGTTATGGTGATATAGTGCCGAAAACACCCAATGAGAAAATTTTCGCTATTACATCCATGCTTTTGGCATGTTGCGTGTTCGCATATATCATGAATTCCATAGGCTTGGTGATAAATTCTTTCAATAATAGACAGGCGATCTTGAGACATAAGATCCAAGCAGTGAATAAATATTTGGAAATGAAGAATATTGATTATGATTTGAGGATAAGGATCAGGAAGTATTTGGAGTATTTATATGAGGAGAAAAACGCCTTGGTTAGAGAAGGACAAACTGTGGTATGGAATTTATCCTCAGCATTGAAGACGGAGATTTTCCAACGATTAAATGGTGAAATCATTGGGAAAATACCAATATTGATTAAAACGTTCACTCCGAAATTGTTAACACAATTAACATTACTTATGAAGGAAGTGAGCTATACACCAGAAGATTTGATATTTTCGGTAAATGGATGATTTTTTAACTAGGAATTATATTTGTTTATAGGAGAATGAAGTAGCCAATCAGGAGTTGTTTTTCATTTATGAAGGAGAAGTTGAGATTTTCATTGAAAATTTTTCTGGATTCAAAGAGGATACCTCTTTGAAAAAATTGAACGTATTTCTATTCTAACAAAAAATTAATTAGTTTATTTTTGTCAACAGAAAGGAGATTATTTCGGGGAAATCTCGTTTTTTTCAAATCTAGCTAGAAGCGCAAGTGTGAAAAGTCTCGGTTTTTCGAATTTGATATCATTATCCAGAGAAGATTTCCTAGGAGTGATCCGTAATTTCTCTTATGATTATGTATTTTCTAATAATTTTGTGTAAAACAATTGATTTTTTATAAAAGGAAAAATATTGTATGATCAGCGACAACATCAAACTTTATAAAAATTACTATTCCATTCATATAAAATGTTTATGTTGTAACATAAACAACCATATTTCTATCCAATGTCCCATGGTTCATGTAGTCCTGAACAAGGAACGTATCGTCCGTGATTTCATTTCATCAGAGCCTAATGAACGACTTCCCTATATGCGTCGTAAAGTCAAAAAGTTCAAAGTTCTCAAAAATCTCGAAAAACTTATCAACGCCACCTTGAAGATCCATCGAACCACCACTTTTGAGCTATATAATTTGAGAGAAGAGGAAGAAGAAGATGATGACAATACAGATGAAGAAGAAGATGCTTCTCGATATGGTGGCAAATTCCAAAGAAATTCCAAATTTATGTCACGACATCTTTCTAACAAAGAACGTCAAAAAAGCCAGAAACATACTATGATTTCAATAGTGGCACCCCCTTACCGAAAATCCAAAAGTTATACTAGAAACTTCAATAATGATCTCAATTCGAACAACATCGCCAAATTCAACACAAATTCAGTAATTTATGAAGAAAAAGATGATAATCACAGGCAGGCAGCGATGGTTAATCGTTCAAAAGACACCATCCTCACAGAAATCAAGTTATTAGCACCAGAAAACGCTGGACATTCCTCCTCCAATAGAACCAGTCTATTAAGTCCGAATACCAACAACATGAACCAACCCAGCAACCCTAATCTCTTCAGTTTTTATAGTTTTACTGGGGCTAATATGAGCACCATCGAAAAGAAACAGGAAACTTATTGCATTAGTGACGCTGGAGGGTTTTTTCAAGAAACCGTATCTCCATCAAAAACATCAAATATGGAGCCTTTGTCACAAAATGACTTCGGGAATAATGAGAATTTCTCAGAAGATCTTGAAAGTTTGCAAAGCAGTGTGATGCCTCAGAAATCCAAGGCTTCTAAGAAAAGTGACATTTATTTTTCAACGATCATGTCGCAAAATCAAAAATCAAGCAATTCATTGGCTGCTAGTCCATCTATTCCTAATAACACTATTAATATGGCTTCGACGATGAATATGGCTTCAACGGTGAATATGATGAATTCGATGAATAATGTGACCAGAATCAGCAAGAAAGAAAAAAAAAAGGAAGAGGCAGTCACCAATAACACAACACTCTTTTTACAAAATAACTATTTCCAAATCGTCTCGAAAGCCAAAGAGGATTTCGAGAACAATTTCGACAAAATGAAGATTTTTGATGTGTATTTCCCTCAAAACAATGTGACGGTCATTTTGGAAGAATATAAAAAATATCAGAAAGTTAAGAACCGAAAAAGTGGCAAAAGAGGAAGACAAAATAGCAATTCTCCTTTTAATAGGAAAATGTCGACACTTATCAAAAATTTGCCTATCTTCAAAAGTACCTTCGGAACTATCGTGGATGATAAAGTTCATGGAACAGGAGATGGAAATTTCAGAAAACGAATGATGAGCGAGGTTTCATTTGCTGAAAGATCCAAAACTTTGAAAACGCAAAAAACGTTTAGTCAAAAGTTGAAATGCAAATTTTGTATATGCACATGTTGCAAAAAGACGAAACAAAACACGGACTACAAGAAAAAGGCCTCTTTGGCTGATAGGGCCAGCAAGAGAGTGTCTGTTGCTGAGAGATTAAGGCGAGCCTCTCTATATGGATGAATATTTATTTGTTTGTAGATTTATGGATGAATAATTTTATTTATGTAGATATATTTTTGGTGGAGAAGATAATTTTTGTTGAATGATGGGAAAAAATCAATTTTGACCTCAGGAAAAGCGAACCTCTCATGAAATTTATTTTTTGGAATATGAAATCTCCATATGTCATTGAAATAAAAACGAAAAATTGTTAATTAACGAGCAATTATTTATTTCATTTCTAATTAGATCAAATAAAAATGTACCCGCCCTCCTACTATCAGGATCCAATCTTCCGATCCCGTCCCTACGAATTTTCCCATCGTGCATATACCAACGATTATTACAATCGTACTCCATATTCTTCCTTCAATCCATACGCCTCCCAAAACATCCAATATGATCCCATCCCTAGGTACCCCACAGCCTATTCCACCTGGGATAGATCCTATTTTACCAATCCTTTACCAACAAGACCTTATGACAGTTATTGGAATCGAGGTTATGAAGTTCCAAGACCATATATCCCCCCACCGGTTTCATATGAGCCTCTTTATTATCCAAGACGACCCCTATTTGAAAGTGCCATATATGATCGTGCCATATATGATCGACCCCCCATTTATGAGCGA
>Ga0302186_10000848_pt1 | contig 26547 bp, 27 predicted proteins | sample II_Bog_E1_2_FD_198782 | JGI IMG/M metagenome (GOLD analysis project Ga0302186, IMG submission 198782) | Peat permafrost microbial communities from Stordalen Mire near Abisko, Sweden - II_Bog_E1_1 | ecosystem: Environmental > Terrestrial > Soil > Wetlands > Peat | place: Sweden: Abisko... | reverse complement strand
AAATCTTTTTCCTTAAAATTTTTTTGAACTTGGCAAAGTTGTTTCTTGATTATTTCCTCTTTTTTTTCCTAAACTATCATAAAATACTTAAAAAAAAGCTTTAATTTATGAAATTTGAATTTCTTTGTTCTTTTAAATACAATTATAAAGATTAGTTTTCCTTAATCTTAAAAAAAATAAAATGAAAACCAGATCCAAAAATCCAAAAAACCCTCTTGAAAAACGAAAAATGGATGAAGAAGAGGACAATGATGAAGCCTTTTTGAAATCTCATTGCTTTAAAAAGGTTAAGGGCACCTCGAAACTACTTCAGAAACCAAACCTGAAAAAATCCCCAGAAACAATAAACGAATCACCCAATGAACACAAAGAAACCAATCCCCAAAATCCAAACACAGATGAAAAAGGTGAATTTAATGATAATGCTTCTGAATCCTCTATATATTCTGAAGAATTAATTGGGATTTTGATACAATGCAACCTCAATGATGAAAATGAAAAAGAAATGAACCTCGATAAATATGAAATAAATGAAGAGATTAAAGAAAAGACTGAAATAAAATTTGAGAGTGTAGAAATTTTCACTAGAATATGCCATAATTAAAAAAGAAATCAACGAAGCAAGAAAAAACCCACAAAATCCGAATGAAAATCAATCTTTTCTCCAAAAGAAAATGCGAATGAATTCTCTAATAAACTCCAAATACAACTGGATTAGCAAAACGAAAGAGACTTTGGGTATTAAGCATGCAATTGAAAAGAGTGATAAAACGGCAGATATTAATGATCTCGCCTATTCTGATTATATATTGAAAGAAAAAATAAGCCAAGTAAAGATCAAAAATTCTAATAAAATTGAAGATGACAAAGGACCATGGATAATAGTTCGATTTATAGCACGATGAAATTTACTCCTTATGAAGCATTCAATTTGATTTCAAAGTGTTGAATTCAAATGACTTTCAAAAGAAATTCTCTGTCATGTGTTGTTCAAAGGTTACTTTTAAGAGCCAGATAGATAGATGATTAAATAGAGTTTTCAACAAAGTTTCGAAAGATGTGGCAGTTTGTTTGAGCTCTGGTTCAGAGGATATTTCCAATCATCACCAAGCTTCTTCAAGATTGAGTTATATTTGAAGGTTTCACAGAATCAATTTGATTCTTTCAAGCAACACCTGAAACGAACTATTACGTGGAGACTTTAATGAACGAAATTCCCATGATAGAAAAAGAATGCAACATTTGGGTGGATAGCTGAAAATGGAAGGCAAAAATTAAGCAATCTTTAAGATTTGCTTATTTAAAACACTCAACAAATTCGATTTCAAAACTAAAACAGTTTGGATTTTTGCTTCAAATGGAAAGAAGGAGGATTTCAACTTTTCATTGAAAAACTCAAAACGAACCCAGAGCCATGGATGAGTTCATGGATAAAACATTTTCTTACAGAAATCTGTTATTTTATTTGGATCCCCAAACCTCACGATGAGAAGCTTTATCAGGAGTTCTCCATTTTACAAAGGCAAATGAAGGATCAAGAGGATATTTTCCAAAAAAAACTAGAAGACCAAGAAAGGATCATTAATGTCTTAAGTGACAAAATAAATTTATTAATGGCACCTAGAAAAGATGAAAAGGTCAACAAAAAAGGGCCTGATTGGACCAGGTTTGGTATCAATAAAGAATAAATCACTATATGTTGTATAATTTAACTTGGCTTCATTATTAAAAAAGCCCTTTATCTTTTATTTGGCTCATTTTTTTTTCATAATCCTTAAATAATAAATTCAGTTTTTTCTTTATTGGAAATTCCGTTAAAATTAACTGCATCATAAAAAAAAATTAGCACTTTCAAAAAAATGTATAATTCAGGCTTCCCACAAAACCCCTTTAACCCATATGCGACTCCCTCAAGTCATTATCCTCAACGAAAGCCTCCTCCAAATTATGAAATGGGATATTCGCCAGCTCCCAAATTCGAATCAAGTTTCGTTTTTTTACTTTTCTTAAAGGAATTTATTTTATATAATTTTCTAGCCGCTTATCAAATGGAAAATGCCTTTAAAGACATACAAAATAAATACGAAAATCAAGTGAATTCTAATTTGAGGACTGGAGCTGCGTTATCCGAATTGGAGATGATTCTAGAGGCAGAAAGGCGAAAAACCAAGGAAATTAAGGACAAATTAGAAGCTGATTTAGAGGCGGAACGTCGATTGCGAGTGGATTTCGAGAATAAGTTGATAAGATTGAAGGATGAAACTTTGAAGCGTGAAATGTTGTTATCTGAATTAAGTTTCAAAACAAACAATTTCGGGCATGAAAATGAATCTTTGTTGGCAGAAAACAACTCTTTGAAGGAGGAGCTCGTGAAATATCAGGAGTTATATAATATGAAATTGCGTGAAATGGAGGAGAAATTCAATAACCAATCTCGCAGGATGATGATTTTAGAGGAGGAATATTCGCAACAATTAGAAAAGACCAAACAAGAACAAAAGAATTATTTAGATGAATTGAACAACGATTGGGATAAAAGATATAGATCATTAGATGAAAAACATATGAAACTCTTGACTGTGAAACAAGATATGGAAAATGAAATCAAGCGATTAAACGATATTGTTTTGAGAATAAAGGTCGAAGCTGAAGAATCTATTAGAGAAACTATTGGCAAGATTCAAGAGGAAGAATATAGGAAATATATGTCGAATATCAAGGCTTTGGAATCCAAGCTTATGGCTTCTGAGGAAAATAAGGCTGCGTTATCACGTAAAAACCAGGAATTTATCAATGAATTGCAATCTAAAGATCGCGATTTGAGACAAAGCCAAATGTATATGGAGAACGCAACTAATAAATATAAGCAGGAACTCAGTGATTTACAAAATCAATTCACTCAAGTCGAAATCATGGTCAGCAAATATCGAACTGAATTGGGAAATAAGGATAATATAATATCGAGGTTGGAGGCCGAACTCACAGAAATGAACAAAAGTCTTCAGAAACAGAAGGAATATAGCAAAACTGAATTGGATAGCAATAGCAGAGAATTTTCCAATGAAAAAAGATATTTGGAGGATACGATTGATCAACAGAAAAGGAAACTCATGGAGATGGAATCATTGATTTCTCAACAAGAATCGGAATTTTCTCGAATGAAGGCTGAATATGAAAGAATATGCAATATGTTGCAAAATAACATTAATAAAACAATATTCCAAACGATGACTGATGCCTCATATCCCACTTATGCTTCAAAGAATATGAACATGCAATCAAGATTAGGAGGTAGTGGGGTTGCTGGAAATAAGAACCCTGAAGGAAGTTCCAATAAATTAGTCTTTAAATATGAATAATTTAAGGAAAAATGATTATTATTAGAAAAAAATTCTTAATTTAATGAAATTTTCATTTTTTTTTTCTTCATTTTTATGTTAAAAGTTTTGTCTAAAACCTCATATTTTCAAATTCCATCTTAACATTCTCAACAGGATGTGTTTCTGGATTGGCAGTTTCATCTTCTTTCCATATTTTAATAGTTTTATCGCATTCTCCAGTGATCAATCTCAGGGAACTTTGATCGAAAGCAGCAGCAAAAACTCCTCCTTCTGCAGAAATAGACCCGGGTTGAATCTGGCTTTTAATATCTTGGAACCTATATCCTGTCTTATAATCCCATAGATATAACCCACCTAACAAACAAAAAGTTAAAAGAATAAGTTTAAGATAAAATAACAGAAAAACCTTTATCTCCTCCCGCAACTAAGACATTATCTTTATTTAATGCTACACAATTCAAGATTTCTTGATGTCCTGAGATATTTCTCAAGAATTCCCCTTCTGGACATTTCCACACTTTCACATTATCATGTGCGGCTGAAACGAAGGTATATTCATTATGATGAAATAACAATCCTCTCACCGCCTTTTTGTGATTGGTGAGTGTCGTGATGCTTTTTCCCATTCCAATATCCCATAGTCTCACTGTGCAATCATGTGATCCTGAAACCACTTGTGGCTCGAATTCCTGACTCACAATGGAACTCACAACATGTGTATGTCCTGATAAAGTATGAACCTGACTTCGAGTCCTAATATCCCAAATCCGACAAGTAGAATCTCGACCCCCTGACATCACAAGATCTAAAGTCGGATGCAAAGCTAAACAATATACTCCACTCAAATGGCCATGATAATTCCTGATAATCTTATTATATTCCAAATCCCAACATCTGACTGTTTTATCCTCACCACAAGAAAACAAATACATATGTTTTTCACTCACTGCAAGGCCTCTCACCGTGTTTATATGTCCTGTCAAAGTCAATTTTAATGTTCCTGTCACCAAATCCCAAATCTTCACCGTTCGATCAGTCGAACCTGTTGCAAACCAAGCATTCGAAGGATCCACTGCCACTGCTCGAACCCAACCTTGATGTCCACTGATCACTCGCATGAGTTTCCAAGGCGCATGCCAATCAGGCTTGATGATTTTTTTATTTGCCACTGATAAGATACCTTGGATTCTGGGCGATTCCTCTTTATAAAGAGCCAAAGATGATGAATGAGAGGCAGAATCTGGAGATAGGAAGGTTTCTGAGGAATCGTTTGGTTTTTTGGCTTTGATGAGGAATTGTTTCGGGATTTTTTCCAGATGTTTCGGAGTGACTTCTTCTATGAGTTTGGAAACATCGCTTTTTGGCAAATTAGCTGCGATTTTCGGTTTTTGGTTGATGGTGGGTTTCTTCACTTGAAGTTTCTCAGTGATATTATCTGAAAGTTTGCTGATATCCTCCTTTTCTTGAGGGTTGATTTGTGGGTATTCATCATGGATCTTGATTTTAAGCTTTAGTTTGGCAGATTCGATGAAATCTGGGGGTCTTTGAGGATAATTGTTTTGGAACATAGAGAAAGTGTTGAACAAAGAATCAGAAACTAATTGTTTGATTGTGGAATTGAGAATGAAATTTGATTGATCTTCTTGAAGCATTTTGGAGGGTCGACAAAATTACAAAATTATATTAAAATCTAGACGATTTGAAAAAATTATATAAAAACTGATATAACTCAAAGAATTAGTAAAAACGAGAGTTCAAACGAGTTATTGAGAAATTGCTTTTTAAAAAATGAACAAAGTTAAAGAAAAAACCTCTTATTTCGAGGTGCTTTTATCTGATAAAACCAACCATATAAATTTAGAGGAAATAAATGGTTTTCATGCTAATGAAGATATTCTTCTACATCAAACTCAAATCCTTCTGAAAAATAAATTCCTAATAAGAATCGTTAAGACATTGATATTCATGATTATGGTGGCAATGGTGAGTTTAGGAAGAACTTATGGATTGGTAAATTTTGTGTAAAAACAAAAACATGATAAAAAGGATTTTTTTTTAATATTTTTTAAGCCCAAATATCCTGTTGAATGTTTAAACGATCCCTTGCATAATTTTTTTGAATATTTTAATAATATGATAAACGAAAACGTTTATATTGCTAGTTTCTTTCAAATTTCAAATTCAATATTAATGGATTTGACATTCTTCACGATATATGTATATTGGATTTTCTATATAAAATCCTGCCGAATAGTTTTAACATGCAGTTTGTTTTATTCTTTGCGGGCTTTTTGTCAAGTAATATATTGAAATTCTCATATATTTATTAATCATTTTTAAGATTCTCATTCAAATGAGATATCCTCCAGGCATTTATTGGGATGATCCAGGCTTTCCTTCATTAATCGTCCCATATGGAGACACTACAGATTTCTTTTATTCGGGACATGTGGGGTTTTTAAATATTGCGGCATTAGAATGGTATAAGCAAAAAATATATAAAATGAGCTATTTTACAATTTTCGTGATGTTTTATACCATTTTTGTGCTATTGATTTTCCGGGCTCATTATTCAATAGGTAAAAATTTGAAATTTTATAGGTTTATTGAGAAAATTGTAATGAATAAAGATATAATTACTGGGTTAATCGCATCAAATTGGATTTTCACACATATTGACATCCATCATGAATATTTGGATAATCTTTTTTCCAATGTCTATCAAAAAATGGTGAAGATTTATATAAATAGAAAATATTCCAATGCAAAATAAACAAATTTTAGTTTTTTTAAAATTTGGTTTTTCCCTTTATCCAAGAAAAAATAAATTAGATCCAAACAAATCCTTATTATTAAAAATTTTTCCATGGAGGATATCCAAGAATCCGCTGAAGTTTTAAGTCCTTTGCCCAAAAAAGGCAAGAAAAAATCAGGAGGCTTCCAATCAATGAACCTCAAAACTTCTGTCTTTCGGGCAATCAAAACCAAAGGCTTTAATCTTCCCACTCCGATTCAAAGAAAAGTGATTCCTTTGGCTCTTGAAGGTCGAGATATAGTAGCCTGTTCTCGGACAGGAAGCGGTAAAACAGCCGCTTTTCTTATTCCAATGATCAATAAACTTGAGAAACATTCAAACATAATCGGAGCGAGGGCTTTGATTTTAAGTCCAACACGAGAATTGGCCTTGCAAGTATTAATTCTTCGAAAAATATTCTCATAATTATTGCCTTTAGACTTCTTCCATGTATAAACATTTCTCGAAATTCACTGATCTTGTTTCCTCAGTGATTGTGGGGGGACATGGCTTTGAAGGACAATTTGAAAGTTTGGCATCGAATCCAGATGTAATCATAGCAACTCCGGGTAGATTGGCTCAAGTTTTGGTAAAAATTCTTAGTTTGCAATTTGCAATTTTTTTTGTTAAAAAAAAAGGATGAAACTAATTTAACTTTGAGAAAAATCGAATTTTTGGTATTTGATGAGGCGGATTTTCTCTTTGAAATGGGTTTTGCACAACATATTAATGTAAATAATCAACTTGTATTCATTTATTTGAAAAAATATATTAGGCGATCCTTGAAAAAATCAACTCCAATCGACAAACCTTGCTCTTTTCAGCCACAATTCCCCAAGAGCTCACGGAATTTTCAAGAGTCAAATTAAGAGATTATGTCTTTTGTAAATTGGATTCTGAATATACACTTTCTGAAGAAATTCAATTGAGTTTTCTCATTTGTCGATCCCAGGAAAAAATCCCCACTTTATTATATCTTCTTCTGAATATAATAAAACCTGAAGAAACCAGCATAATATTTGTTTCCACGAAGTACTTCTTAAAATTTATCTAAAACAAGCTCATTTTTCTTTAAAAAGATATCATGTGGACCTGCTAAATATAGTTCTGAAGGAATTTTCAATAGAAAACGTTGGAATTTACGGTAAAATGGACCAATTAACTCGAAAAGAGAATCTTTCTTTGCTTCGTTCGCAAAAGGTGAAAGTGATGGTCGTGACAGATCTCGCAGCCAGAGGTCTTGATATACCTTTTGTGGTATTTAATTTTAATTAAATTTGACTTTCTTTAAATCTCAAATCAAAGCATAACGTCATACATTTCGATTATCCACCAAAACCCAAGCTTTTCATCCATAGATCTGGTCGAACGGCTCGAGCTGGTCGCACTGGGAATGTCTATAGTTTGATCAAAATCGAGGAAATCATGTTCATATCAGAAATATCTCTTTATATTGGGAGAAAACTCACCTTTGAAGAATCTGAGATGAAATCAAGAGATAAGGCCATTTATGGAAGAGTACCCACTGAATTGATCAGTGTTTATATGGAAGCGATTGAGAAATTGAAGAGAAATGCGAATTTCTTCAAGGAATTCGATGTTTCTGAAAAAGCATACAAACAATTCTTGAAAACCAGGAAAAAGACTTCGAAAGCCTGTGCTCAAAATAGTAAAACATTGAATTTGGATGTCATAAATCCGATTTTCAAACCTTTTATGGAATTCATGAACACAAAGGATTTGAAAAGAAAGGAAGAAATGATCCATGAAATCAAAAATTATAAGCCGAAAACCGCCTATTTGGAATTACATAAAATCAAGAAAAACGAGGATGTTAAGGCCAATGAAGAGTTCTTCAAAATAATTAATAGAATGAAGAAAATAGAACTAAAATCTCAAAAACATCAGAATCATAATGAACAAGACGATTTCGCATCGGAAGAAGAAAATAATGAAAAAACTCAAGAAATTAATGAAGATTTTATTGAGAATGAGAAACATCCCATTGCGAATAACATTAGACTCAATAAAAGAAGAATGAAAAGCTTAGAACATGTTGGAATTGAGAAAAAACAGAAAAAAACAGAATTTAAGCATCCGACACAATTTATTTCAGCAGAACCTCAATTGAATAAGGTTTTTTTTTTTATATAAAAATAATGAATTAAATTGCAATTTTTTCTTAGTATCAGAATAAAACTGAGTCATTGGAAAATTCCAATAAAATTTCCTCAGAAGATGTGAACCCGTTTTTATTAGGTGAGAATTTCGATGATATGACAAAATCCAGAAAACAAATGCTATGGTAAAATAAATAGAAATTTATGAAAAAAATCAAAAAAAAATTCCATAGGGATAATAAAAAGAAGAAATTTGTCAATGGAACTCGGTCAGAAACAGGAGCCTTAAAAAAAGACAAAGAAGATCAAAATATGAAGAATGATCATGGGAAAAAACTTTATAAAAATTGGTCGAAGAGAAATAGACTTACTTTCCAAAACGAAGGGGAAGTGGAAGATTCTAATTTAACAAGAAAAGCAAAGGATTTGTTCAGAAATAGAAGGAATAGGAGATTCTTCCCAGGACAAGAGGAAAATTCTTATTCGAATAACAATTATGATAATAAGACTAAAATGAACAAGAAAGGAGGAAAACAAGAAATCAAGACCCCGAAACAAATTTTCAAAGTAATTTTAATTAAAATTAAATTGGTTTTATTTTATTGACATTTTTTTAGGCTCGTATTCGCAAGCAAAAAATGAATTTTAAAAATATGGATAAATCAAAGAGAAGGAAAATTATTCATAGACAGGGAAAATAAAGAATTTTTCGCTGAATAATGAAAAATTAAAAAAAAACGACATTTTTTAAAAATTTTTTCAAAAATAAAAAAAATTACATAATATATTTTAATTATCTTCTTCTAATTCTTTCTCCTCCAAAGAATTATTTAATTTCCAATCATCATCATTCACATCTTCCATTTCTCGAATTTTCCTTCCCAACAACCCGAAAAAAATTATAGCATATCCCCAGGTAACCAGAGTCAAAGTGGTGAAACTCCAATAATCTAAAAGCCAAACGGCCAAAGTATATGTCCATGTTCCTCCAAAATTCGAAACACATGCCAAAACCGTAATAAAAGTGGCTCCAATATTCATATTAGACTCCGAAATTCTCAATATAAATGAATAAACGGCCATCCCATAACAATCCTCAACAATTGCATAAAGATTTATGTTGATACCATAGAAAATCGTCATTTTTGTGTCATTCACATTTGAATCGTAATATGTGACAATGAAAAAAAGAATGATGTCCAAAAGAAATCGCAAAAAGAGGCAAATTAAATAAAGAGTCCATTCTTTTTTCCTTTTTGAATATCGTGCGGAAATCAAATAACCTATCATTCCTACGAAAGTTGATGAAAGATCAAAAGTATCGATCATATCAGTGGAGAACCCTTTTTGAATCAAGAGGATCGAGGCACAATTCCCCACACTAGCAAACCCGAACTCAGCGAAAATCATCACCACAATTAATAAAATCAAATACTTATTCTTCAAAAAACCTTTCATTTCCCTCAAAACCGACATTAAACTTTCATATTTCGCATCATATTCTTGAGTTTCCTTCTTGAAATAATGTGTGGTCAAGCCTACAATTAGAAAAACTACAGACATCATGAAAAATAAACTCTGGGAAGAAAGTATTTCATTGTTTATTTGTTCCTCAATCGTGCTGCCTCCTCTCAAATTCAACCAAATGAAGACATTATAAGAGAAAATCAAGCCCAAATCTTCTCCCAAATTCAAAGATAACGCGGCATAAGTGATATTATCAGGATGTAAAATACTTACACTCCAGGCATCAGTCCCTATGCTTTGCAAGGCCACCAAAGCGATTATCAAGAAACCGATCACAGTCAGGATTCCTGCTTGAATTTCATAGATCCACTCATTGATATAAAAAGCACAAATGAATAAAATCACTCCTACTATGTAATATGATAAAACTATGAAAGTTTTCCGTTTTCCTAAACCCCATCCCTTCACATAATAAGCGTCACATAATGGAGCCCAGATGAATTTCAATGAATAAGGATAAATCACAAAGGAAATCAGACTCAATTGGGAATATGAAGCACCGGCTTTTGTGAGAATCACAGTCAAACTATAATCAAAATAACCGATCGCTAGGCCACTCGCTGCGTAAATATTGAATAATAAGACGAAATTGCGCACATCGTACCAAAATGACACTTTTTTTTCATATTTTTTATAGAGATGAATCCGGTTATGCTCGGAATTTTCAGTCACGTCTTCAGATTTGTCGATTTTTTCAGGGTTGAACGCTGATTTGGGAAAATAACTTGTGAAGTTTTGATTGTTCCACTTGGTGATATCCATTTTTCAATACTTTGAAATTTTTTGAATTAGTTTTTTTAAAAATTTAATTTTTGTTGATTTAAACTTTTTATGAGAAAAAAAAAAAAAAAAAAAAGATTTAAAAGGAAAAGAAGGAGTTTCATTTTGAGAAACCTTTTGTTATTTGTTGTATTTTGGTCATTTTTTTTTAAAAAACCAAATATCTTTTAAATATTTTACAAAAAATTTTGTTTATTTTTTTGGGGATAAAAATAAATAAATTTTAAATATTTTTATATATAATTTTCAAAATCAAGATTTTATTTATATAATAATGGGTAACCTCCCTTCCTCAAAATTTGATTCCCAGAAATTCTCTGAAGAGGAAAATTACATCCAAATATTTTCCAAAGACCCCTCATTTGAAACCTACTACCTTTCAAACAAGCCATTTTTCACTCGAGCCCCTTCTGATCAACTTTTTCATTCTTCCGACTCTCAAAATTTAAATAATGATTGTTTGGGATGCCATTACCTGAAGAAGAAGCCTAAAAATCCGAATTTGAATTGGTTGACTCATCTGAAAAGCAAATGTGAAGAATTGTCTACGAAATGTGGTTGGACTAAAAGCGTTTTGGCTTTTTTAAAGGACATTAAAGAAAATCATTCTGATTATTTTGTCAAGAAATATATAATAGATGTTTATTATATCGATTATAAGAGCAGAATATTTGATAATATAAGCCTTGAAGACAATGAGATCACAACCCATAATAGTTTGAAAAAGCATCAGAATAACCTCAGAGCCTTTAGTCCACGTAATCATGACTATGATGATAATTCACCTGTTATTCAAGTGAATGATGATGATTTTATGCTTGAGAAAAACCCCACATATTCTAAACATATTTATTTGCATTATACTGATAATCTCAATAAATTGGTGGAATCAAATTCGCATACTCATGATTATAATCTAGGCAAATCTCTAATAAAAAACCCGACTTTCCTACAAAATAACACCATGATCAGCCAGAATAAAATCGCGGAATTGGAAGCTTTAGATGCCACTACTTTACTTGAGAAAAATCAATATATTGTTCATCAAAATTGTCTAAATCACTATAAAATGGTGACCAATGTCATAGAAAAGCATTTAAAAGATTGGAAATCACATCCTTTGGGGATTGTGAAACAGACATATTTGAAATTTTTCCTGAATGAATATAAGGAAAAGCCACAAACAAACAAAAATTTTGAAAATTCGATTTTAGACGTTCAACAAATAATCAGATTATTGTCCGAAACTGTCTTACTCTTTTATAATTTCGTAGAATATAAGAAATATATCAAACGATTTTACTTCTTCTCCAGGGAAAACATGCTAGCATTTATGACATGTGTGATTTTTACTGAGAAGAATGTTTATCAGACTTTATTGACATATCAAATGAAAGAAGAGGAAGTCATTGAAAAAAGTATAGAAAAAACAATAAGAAAATGCGTGAATTGGAGTCCTGAAGATTTTGGGATTTCACGGAAATATACTCTCACAGAGAAAACAATAGAATATTATACTTTTTTGAAAAAAAACAGCAAATTCACTGTCAGTTTGAATAAATCAGTGAGTTTAACGAATTTTGAGCCTATGAAACATGAAGATGAAATCGTATCTTTTCATAAAATGGAGAGCTTTAATAATGATAAAGAGACTTTTGATCAAGTGGAAACTATAAAAATTGGCCAGGACGAGGCTCCTTATCAAAGTTGTATTGAAACTCTGAAAGGAATGAATAATTGGAAGGCTCCTATTCACAAATTGAAGACAATCTCGAAGGTTTTTCGCCTTATTGCTGAAAACATCAAGGAATTTTATAAAAAGTTCAATGAGAAATTCGAGGAGAAATGCATAGAACCTGATGAAGTGATTAGCATTTTCATGTTTATAGTGACCAAGGCTCATATAGATGGTCTTTATTCTCAATGTGTTTTGATGGAAAGGTTTCTAACAGCCCAAGTCCTTTCAAGTGTTTCAGCTTATCATTTGACACATTTGAAGGCAGCATTGTTTTTGTTATCGAAATTCGATGAAAAAACGAAAAAATGAATAATAAATTGTTTTTTTTTGTTGTGCATTTTTAGTAATTATTTATTTTGATGACAAAATTTAAATTGTTTTTAACCAAAATTTCAACAAACCGCCTCATTTCTCATATTCCAACTTATCGCTTAACACATAAAATTCAATCTCTCCAGTCTTCGTTGAAAAAAACAGCTGATTCGGGTATTCCTGATCTGCATCCTCGCTATTTTGCAATGGAACTTCTAAAGTACTGCCTTTTGGAGCTTTTATTATAAAGAAATTCTCCTTATTTTCAAGATTTTCCAAATCCTTATAAGTCAAATACGCGTAGTTTAAAGTTTCCTGTTCTTTGGCCATTTTCAACAGATTTTCCTGAGCTTTTTCAAGACATTTATCCAAATTCCTTTCCTTTTCCTGAAGGTCTTCTAATCCTTCTCTCATCTTTAATAATTCCTCCTCTAAGTCAGGGTCATCTTCTCTGGTTCCTACCCATCTGATCGTGTTTTTCAGAATCTTTTCTATATACCCGATCCCTTCCAAGACATTTGTTATATCATAGATCCGTCGTTTCTGGACATTTAATATCTTCACGGCCTCATTCAAATCCACTGTCAAATCAGGCGAATTCTTGATCAAAGTAACAAACTTACGAGTCAAAACGCCCAAGGAATTATCATGTCTGCCTTTGTTTATTTCTAGGGAATATTTAAAATAAATCTGGAAAAAAGAAAACGACTTTTGGGCTCTTTGGAAGTTGTCTGGGGGGAAAGAGAGGAATCCTCAGAGTTTTCATCGAGGTCAGAACTATAGGATGAGGGGTTTTCTTCGGTTTTTAACTTTTTCTTGATGGAGTCGGTCAATGAGGAGTTTCGAAAAGTTGTATCGATACGTTTTTTCTGTGCGGAGGACATTAAAACTTTCCTCGAATATTGTTGTTTAAAATTTTAAAATTTCTTTTTTTCTTAAAAAAAGAATATTAAAATATTCATTATAATCATATTAGAAAGAAAAAAATAAATGTTTTCTTTGCAATGTGAAAAAAAAAAAATTAAAAAAATATACCAAATGAGAAATTTTTTAAATGTAATTTATCAATTTTTTTTTTTGGTCTTATTTTTTTTGTTCCTAGAATTATAATAATTTTCTAAACCCATTAACGCTCAATATCAAAGTATTTGGAATTTTTATTTTAATTTCTGAAAATAATATATTAGAAAAATCACAATTACAAAACAAACAAATTCATTTGAACCAACAATATTTTTTGGATTAAATACAAAAGTGAAAATGAGTTTTTTAATTGTTTTGAATCAAATTTTTTTTTTTTAATTAAGCAATTTCTTCTTAGTCTTTATTTTTTTTGTTTTCAATCCTCTTCAAGGATGACTTGACTCTTTCACGTTCATTTTTGTCAACCTCAAATTTCCAGGCTTTTTTGAAATAAGATTCAGCTTTCCCATAATTAATTTCAATTACACCATTTTCCCCAGTGAAAAATGCTCGACCTAAAATGCAAAATGAATTAAAATAATTAAAACTTTTAAAATTCAGATTTTCGATGGAATTAATAGTCTTTTCATATAATGAAATGGCTTCACATATTTTATAACTTTCTTCAATCAAACCATAGTAATAAAAATCAGCTAAATAAACATTTTCTATCGGACTGTTTTCATGCCTTATCATCGCCAGGATCTAAGTAGTGCCATGGAAAAAGTATGTTATCATTTCTTTTCAAGAAACTTAATGTAGATGCAAATGAAATTGCTCCATTGAACATTTCACTTAGAAAATATATATATTCGTCTTTAGTCCTATGAATTTTCAGGTGAGAGAAGTATTCTTGCAATTTGAAATAAATGTCTAAAGGTGGGGCACCAATCCATTCTTCTAAGCTGCCATCTTGCTTTTGTAATTTATTTTTAAAATCAATAACCCATTCTTCTGTTTCAGAAAAACCGAAAAACTCTTGGCATTGTTTTAAAACAAACATTCGTTTTAAAAGATAAGACATACCACTATTATTGTTGAATTCAAGCACATTTTGGAAATTCTTTTTTTGAATATCGTTCAAATGATAATTATATTGCATTTGCGAATAAAAATTGCACCAATCATATTTTGCAAAATGTGATGCAAGGGATTGTGGAGGAAATATAGCATCACATTTTTCGCATATTTCTTGAAGAAGTTTATCTTTTTTCTTAATAATTTGTTCGACAGCTTTGCCATCAATTTCTCCTTGGATATATGTTTCTTCATCATAACCGGAAGCTGTTAGAATATCAATATTAATTTGCAGAATCTGTTCTGCCCTTTTTTTATCTTTAAACACCCTATAAAGCAAATCACGAAATAATTCAATAGTCGTGTCTCGCCACAATTTTATGCTTTCAAAATCTCTTAAAAGCAAATAGTATTCCAAAACTCGACAATATTCCATAACGTCATATAAGCTTTTCGTGTCGAAATGACCATCCTCCATTTTATCAAAATTCATTAATTGCTTGTAATTTTTCAACAAATTTTTTCGAGACATGAGTTCTATTTCTTTTTCATCAGGCATTTTTGCATAAGTGAGCAATTTTTCAAATGATTCTAAAATATCATCGAGTGGTTTTTTTCTCTCCTCCATATCTTCAATCAGGTTTTTAATTCGTGAATAATCTAAATCAGGCCCACAGTCCATCATTTTTTTAAATGTTTTTCCAAGTGAGAACAAATCCGCCTCAAAAATGTTAAAAGACTTGTCATCAAATAGCTTCTCATCATTAAGAAATGATTCCAATTCTGGAATTGCATAACCTTTTGTTCCTGCTTTAATGACATTAATTTTTATATGAGGTTTTGTGCATTGTATTGAAGCACCGAAATCCCCAATTTTGTAGACCCAATTTCCATTAATCTGAAAGAGAAATATGTTTCCTGGCTTTATGTCTGAATGGAAAATCATTTTATCTTTTAAAAGTGAAAGACCCATTAATAAATGATATCCAATATAAATGAGATTCCCTTCATTGTACGGTATTTTGAGATCTCTTCTATATTTCAAAACGTCATCCATACTACTGATTCCTGCTTCCATACTTAAAACAAATCTTTTATTGTTATGGGCCATCTCTACCTCCTGATAACTTTTCATTTGAGTGAAATAGTCATTTGAATTAGGAATTTTCCCGATTGCGAACATAATGAAGCATTCCTCGTCTAAGTTTACAAGTGTCCAACATTGTTTTCCTTCTCTATCTATTCCTTGTTTTGGAATAGGAATCTTAAACATCACCTTCTCCAAAGTCTCTTTGTGAAAGGAGTTGACTATTTTTAAGCCTGGCTTAGAAAAAGTTGTTTCAAGGCATTTGTATTCATTTAAATTTTTTTTCATCTTTTTGGTTTCTTCAAGTGTTTTTGACGTAGAAGCGTAGCCCACTGGAGAACCTATTTCATTTGTTGGCACATCAATAGTGTTATTGGTCTTATAGTTGTTGTTATTATGAACCATATTTTCATTTGATTTCTCGACTCTTCCAAGTTGGGGAAATACAGTAGAATGTTTCGAAGATTCTGTTTTACCTTTAAAATAATTGTTTTCCATTTTTATTGCTTAAATTATTTTATAATGCAGTTAAAGTGATCATCCATAAAAACTGTTCTTTCAAAACCTATAGAATTTGTTTAGAAAATCTATATAGAATTTTTTAAAAAATTATATAGAATTTAAAGAATGAAAGAAAACTTTAGAGTTTTTTCGAATAATTTTTAAGAAAAAATTTATTTAAAATAAGCCATATTTTTTCTTTAAATCGATTTGTCTCCATTTTGGCATTGAATAAAATTGGCTTTTCTTCATTTTGAAAGCGCCTTCGAACTCTTCATCGCAAAGATAGTTCTAAAAAATCACATGCATAAATAACAGTTACAAAATACTTATTTCAAAAAACCTCTTTCTTTGAAAGATCAATATCTTTCGGTGGCGAGGTCCTGAGAGTCTGATAGCTGTAAATGATTGGTTTTTGCTCTTTTCTTTGATTCGAAAACCTCAAAATGCTAGTTTTTGCATAAACAGCTGATTTTTTCTTTAAAAAAACAAGGTAAATTCTGTAAATCCATTTAATTTTTTCTCTAAAACCTGCGTGATCTCAAGAGTCTTAATATCATTTTCTAGCAATTTAATTGAATTTCTGATCTTATTTTCCATATGAGGTGTGAGGTTATTGGTATGGAGAGTGGGTCTACCTTCAATTTCAATGTTTTTTTCATTTTCATTATCCTTAGTGCCTTCAGTATCACCAACATTAAAGGATACTTTTTGAGTGCTTATGGGCACCTGTTCTTTTTTCCTGATGCTTGAACGCAATTGTGTAGAATTTTCCTTTTTATTCTCTTCTGGTTCCATATTCGATGATTTGTTCGAAAGGTTGGGGAAAGTTTCTTCGTCTTTGCTTGAAATCACATTTTCACTTGCATTTTCCTCCTTTCCAGCCAATTCCTCATCTATGAGTTTTTTAGCATATTCTTTATAAAGTTCCAAACATTCGTTATGGAACGGCTCATTATTTATTTAATAGATATTATATAATAATTGTTTTTTTTAAAGTACTTTTCCTTCAATTGTCACATATTCATTTTCACAGAAGTTCTTACATAATGAGCATTTCTCGTAGAAACTTTCCTTGTAACAAGTTTCATGGTAGATCTTATCTTTTTTCTCGTAGTATAGATCATCGAGGAAATCATTGCTATTGCATTTTGCACAATGCAGGCATTCTTTATGAAGATTCTTCCTCCCTACGATCACCATTTTTTCTATAATGAACTTCTGGCAATAATCGCAAATCCCAGCAAAATTTGTATAACAATCCTTGCAAAACGCTTGATTATCCACTTTATAATATTGTCCATCTAGATTTTTTTCCGAAAGCATTTAACTAAATAAATCCCTTTCCAACCTGTAAACTTCGAATGGCATTTGGTGCAATCAAAATGATCAATGTGAAAAGGCTTTCCAAAGGCTGTGATATATTGTTCTTTAATAGGGCCTTTGCATACTTCACAACAAGGAGAATACAATTTATGGTAATCTTCCTCACAGAAATATTTCTTCGCTTTTTTATAGTATGGTTTTTCTGACAAATTGGCCTCTAAATTCAAAAATCGGATTGTGGTTAAAAAACAAACAAACCGCAAACAGAACAACGGAAATGCGCTGTATGGAAATAAACACCAGAATTGAGACTCACGAAGACTCTTTCCTTGATGTCCTGGTTGCAAAAATCGCAAGTAAAATTGGTGCTCATTTTAATTTTTTTATTTAAAGAGTTCTTTTCTTTTGAAATTTAAATAAAAATTTCACTCTATTCGTTTTTTTTCTCGGGAATTTCCTTCTTATCCTCAGTTTTGGCTTTTTTCTTCTGTTGTTTTTCCCCTTTCACTTGCTCGGTTTTTTCAATTTTTTCTCCTTTTTCAATTTTTTCACTTTCTTTTTCTAATTTTTCAGTCTTTCCTCCTTTTTCTAACTTTTCAGCTTTTGGCACTTTCGGAGCTTTTACCTTCTTTTCTTCTCCTTTCTCAACATTTTCAGCTTTCCCTTCTTGTTTTTTCCCTTTTTCTCCTTTCTGTTGTTGTTCAGGCTTGCCTTTTTTCTCCTGTTTCCCTTGTTTTTCCTCTTTTTGTGCAACAGCTGCTTCTTTTTCTGGTGCAGTTTCTTCAGAATCATCTAATTTTATCGCGATTTTGGCAGCTTTTTTTAGTCGCGTGAATCGTACAAATTTAGCCTTTGGAAGCCTATATTTTTCATCCAAGACTTTCGCTGGCATATATGTGAAATTGTAATCCGGGTTCACTTCTGGTTTCTCATCCTTTTCACAATAATAGCTCCAATCATACTTTAACCAAGTGGCTTCCAGATTCAATTCATACTTTTTGTCATAATCTTCATAAGTCTCAATCTCGCCATATTTCTTAATGAATTGTTCTTCGTAACTTGGCCCATTTTTTTTTTGTTCGATCTAAAATAAATATTTTTTTTTTTTTTTTTTTATAATGAACTGTTCCAGAATCCACTTCTTGAATTTGCGATGGTCTGCGTATCTAGTGGAGTTGACATAGAAAATGTGAGGCTCTTCTGATTTCCAGAAGTCATCGACTGTCGCATCGGGTTTGCCGTCATGTCTCATGCATTTTTTCCAATTTCGGTCGTATAATAAGAATGTGCTGAGATCGTTATCTTCAAAATCCCATTCTCGAGTGGCCATTTTGTTTCGGGAGTTCGGTCTTCCACGACCGAAAACCTTAAAAAAACATTAACATTAAAAAAAATCTGCTCAAATGTGAAAATTCATTCTTTATAATACTTTTTCTAATAAAACCGGGGCCATTGGCACCTTACAGACGATTTTCAGGACATCATCATCGGGTTTTGAAATTACTCGATCATAGATTCTCCAAGCGGAATAATTGGTGATGTCGAAATCGAACTTTGGCTTATCATAGACTCTTCTTTTTCGACGATCCACAGTGTTCTTCTTTTTCTCAGTGAGTTTTTGCCTTTCGATGGTGTTAAGCAATGAGTTTTTTACTTTATTGGTGTATGCCTTGTTCTCTTCGAAATTGTAGTTGGTTTTATGAAGATAGTGGGTCTTGGAAGCCAAATCTGGGGCTAATTGAGTGATAACTTTGTTAATTTCAGGATGTGGGGAAACTGAGTCATTGCTTGAGTTGTTGCTTGGAGGATTGGCTGAAAATGAGAATTTGAGGGGGTAACATAAGAAAGGGATCAAAGGCTTTTTGAGGAAAAATTTAACAAACATTTTTTATTTTAAAGATTTTTTTATTTTTAATTTTTTTTTGAAAAAAGAAAAATTTGGTTTTTTTTCATTGGAAAACTTTCATTGTGGGGGGCGTTTTCAAAACAATGTTTCAACGAAAAACAAAACAAAAAAAGTAATTTTTTTCTTTTTAATCTTTTTTATTTTTAATTTTTTTTCAAAAACTAAAAATATCATTTTTATTTTGATTATTTTGGAGAAAAAAAATATCTCAAATGGAAAAAAAAAATTTTTTTCTCAATTTTTTTTTTACAAATTGAATGCAATTAGCTGACTTTTTAAAATACATTCATTGTCATTAAGGATCTTTTTAGGAAATTCCCCTCATTCACTATCTTCATTGAGCTTTTTTTTTTTGATGTCTTTGAGTCCATCGACAAGAGTCTCATTGTTTCTGTTCCTTTTTAACGGGTTTGAATGTTTTAGGTTGGCCTATTTATTTTAATTACTTTTTCTCCACAAATTATAAAACAAACCAAATTTTGGCTCTCAGGACACATTTTAGTTTCTTTGTTAGAGCCAAAATCATTGAGTTTCTTTTTTTTCTCCAATTTCTCATGTTTTGGAGCTTTTTTCCGTTTTGAGTTCCCGAAACTTTGTGCCTTCTTCCCATTCAACAAGTTGTTATAATTCTGCAACTCATTGTAATTCTCCTCATATAGAATCAATGGATTGAGCTTATAATTCAAATTACAATTGGACTCAATGTCACTATTGGTGTTTTCCCCAGATAAGGGACTATTGCTCCCATTGGAAGAACTATACAGGTCAAAGAAGGAGTTCTTTTCTAATCGATACAGGAAGAAATCAGCGATGTCCTTATAATTTAACTCCTCTTTTTCTTGATTCAGGACCTTTTTCAATCGTTGCAATTCCTGCACGATTAAAAGCGTGACTTCGCTGTTTTTGGCATCGAAATTGGTCAGATTTTTGATCTGGTAGAAATCTGATGTGGTGGACAACGAATTCCAATTTAAGGGAATGTTGCCATGATATGAAATATTTAAGAGATTCCGAAGAATCCTCGTGGTGATTTCCTCGGGATTGAACCCCTTGTAAAAGTAACGAGATTTGATTTCGGAGAGAAAGCACAACAGGTGCTTCAGATAGATCTTATCGAAGGAGAGCTCTTGAGAAACATCCATCGGAAATGAGAGTTTGAAAAATTTAGAAATGAGCTTTTTTAATCTATAATTTTGTTTATTTATGCTTTAACTGTTGTTTTTATATGAAATGTCCCGAAACGAGCACATTCCCTCTTACTTAGCTCCGAAATTGCTCTCGATAATTTTTCTTTCGTCTTCGGACAATTCAGCTGGGAACTCTCTGATAACCAAGCTGCTGCATTTCCTTTTCTTTCTAATATTATTTTGGCTGTCCATTTTGCAGATTCCGATCCATTCACCCAAAGTTTCAGCTTCCTTCACCAACAACAAAGGAACGTCATTTTCCTTACAAAGGGCTTGGACGAGTTTCTTATAGTTGTTCTCATTACAATTCTCTGCCAAAACGCAAAACTTGGCTTTCTTAGCCTCGATCGCCTTGCAAACCTCGTGGATACCTTTCGATAAAAGACTTTGGTGCAAACCCAATTTCACCACTCGTTGTAATGCTTGGGTCAGGTCAAGTTGCTGTGTGTTTTCTCCTTCAGCGGCCATTATGAAAACTTTTGTTTGAGTTATTCGCAGAAATTTTTAAGATTTTTTTTTAAATCTTTTGATTAGCAAGCCCAGAAATTCAGACTTATAGGCAAAAAAACATATTAAAATTTATTGTTTTTCAATTCTTAATTTCTATTCTTAAAAAGAACGGGCATATAGAAAATTATAAGCTCATCTCAAAAATTTCATTTCTTTAATTCTTTGAGCTTTTGATCAAAAAGGGACTCGTTGATCTCTTCAGTCTTCAAAAGCAACTCCAATCGATTGACTTCTTCAACGGATTGGGCCTTTTCTATCAGGACCTTTTTTATAAGAGAAATAATTTCATTGTCAAAATTTTGAAAAATGCCTTTATCGTCTTCTTCTTATCAACTTTCTCACTGTCTGCCTTTCTATTGACATTGTTGCTTTCTATTAATTCCAAGTACTTTCTAGCTTCTTCCCTTTCTTTTTCTTTGACCTTTTGAAAGTCCAAAATCTTTAAACTTGGAATCCTTGCAATTGTGTGTAGTCGATAGTTTTTCAGCTTTTTGTTTCGTTTTTTTTCTCAATATGAAAGTCTATTTTTTTTAAAGTTTACTTGAGTGACTTGATTATTATTCAAGAAGAGCCTCAACAACTTTTTGCATGAGGCCAAATTGTCGATATCTTGTAAGGAAGATAACTTATTGTTCATGAGGCTGAGGTTTTCAAGGTTTATCAGACTATCCCCAATGCTCAAAATCCTTGATATGTGATTATTACAGACAATTAAGGATTTCAGCCTATTGAAAAAAAAAAAAATTAAGAAGAAATTAACAAAAAAAAAAAACCTTTTAAGAATCGTGAAGTTGCCCAATTTAGAAATTTCGTTGTCAGAAAGGTCAATTGATTCGAAGAAATCCTATTTTTATGTTAAAATCACTTTCAAAGAAGGGGGAAGTACTAAAGTTGCTCCCAAATTCTCGATCATGGCAATTTTATAACCTTTTTTTATATTTTTGATAGAAATTACCTATAAGATTAGTGCTCAAGAACAAAAAAAGTTTAAATGGGCGAACCTTTTAAATCCAGTTGGCGTTCATTGATGGGATTGATGAATTGGTTGCTTTGTTGGATTAGTTCTGAGCTGATTTTCATGGGAACTGTCGAAGATATTAAAACCTATTTGAAATTATTTTGTTTTTATTATTTTTTCAATAATTTGTTTTTAAAAACAAAAACTATGTTTTTTTTTTCTTTGATGATTTTTTTTTGGAACAAATTTAAATATCTATAATGAATAAAGAATCCTCATAATTCTATTTTATAACAGAAAAAATCCTTTTGTTTATATGTCAACCATTGATAAATTGGGTATAGTGGGTATTCGTAGTTATGATCCCAACCATCTTGAAACCATTGATTTCTTCAAACCTCTCACTATCATCTGGGGTCATAATGGTTCAGGTAAAACAACTTTGATTGAATGTCTTAAACTTATCACAACGGGACAGGTGCCGCCTAACTCTCTTGCAGGAGGGAAGGCTCTTTTCACTGATCCAAATGTTTCAGGACAGCCAGAAATAAAATCTCAAATCACCTTAAAATTCAAAGCCATTAACAAAAAGCAAATAATTGCCTGTAGGATGTTTCAGCTCACACAAAACAAATCAAAACTTGAGATCAAAGCTTTGGATCAGATGCTCACAACCATTAATGATGGGAAAATCCTTATGATAAGTCATAAAATTGAAGAATTGAAGAAGCAAGTTCCTGAGTTATTAGGTGTTTCTGCTGCTGTATTAGAGAAAGTTATATTTTGCCATCAGGAGGAAAGTCTTTGGCCTTTTGGAGAAGGGAACCCATTGAATAAGATTTTCGATGAATTATTTGAGACTACGATATATAAAAAGCAATATGATACAATAAATGGACAAAAGAAAGATATCATGAAGAAAACAAAGGAATTGGAACATAAATTGGGACCCCATAAAAGAAATTTTGAGAGTCATATTGAAAAGATCAGCACCTTAATGAAAGAATTAGAAGGTTTGAACGAAAATGTAGTCAAAATCCAAAATTTGGAAAATGTTGAAAGAACGGCGAATGAAAAAAAGAAAGAATTCGATTATCTTCAACAAGAAATCAAGATGGTTGAAAATGCTAATTCAGAAATCAAAGGATCGATCAAAATTCATCAAAGGGAACTTTCAGCACTTAAATTATCGATATCTAAGGAATTCCCATCTGAAACAGTAAAAAGTCTTTTTGAATCCTCACTTGATTCTTCTGAAACAATAGAAAATCTTGAAATATATAAACAAGAACTCCAACAGAAATCAAACAATCTTGAAAATGAAAGCAAAGAAAAATTGAGAAGATATGAGACTTTGAAACCTATTTTTCAGCAAAAATACAATGAAATCAATGAATTAATCATTAAGGAGAGCAATCTTTCACAGCTCGTATCAGAAAAGAGGAAAACTAGGGATAAATTAGCTTCCATTTTGAAACAAAAACAAGAAAGTAATGAGCCAGAAGAGAAGTTCGATGAAAGAGTCTGCAACTACGGTGTAATTGCATTCAGAAATTTTCAGGATGAAAAACAAAAGATTGTTAATGATTTCGAAAGCAAAGAAAAGAGTTTGATTAATGATTTGGATAGAAAAAAAAATGAAATTTTCAACTTGAATAATCAAATTAAAGGATCCGAGATCAAAATTGGAGAATTTAACAAAAAAGAGGAAGAAATCAAAATGCAAATTGAGGATTTTAAACAACAGTTTCAAATGAAAGGGACTTACGAACTTCTTATCAAGGAAAAACAATGTAATAACGAGGTCCATGATCGGGAATTGCAAAGTCTTTATAAAGAATTGACCCAAAGAAATGAACAGCGTGATTTGTTGATTGAACAAATGAAGAAATCGAGGAACTTGATTAAGATTAGAGATGTGCTAATCCTAATTGAAAAATCAGAAGAAAACATCTCAATTTTACAAAAAGTTCATCAAGAAAAAAAAGAAAAATTTGTAGAAGCAGCAAAATTCCTCGAACTTATGCATAAATTTGATCTTGAAGCAGTAAATCTTGAAGAATCCATGGAAAATGCTTGTGAGCTATATAATGTCCTCATAAATGAAACCATAGATTCAAAAACCAATATAGAAGATCAAATAAAGGAGATTTCATCTCATCTATCAATTAATAAACAGGAGTTATCAAAAATCGATGAAAAGCTGAATAGCTTGGGTTTTTCTCATCTTTTAAAGGAAAATGATATTCCAGACTTCGAAACTCAATATAAATTATTAAAAAATGACCTGAAAGCATGTGAGAAAGCCTTGGCAGTTAGTGAATTCATTAAAAATGGGTTAACATCATTTTTATTGAATAAATCCAAGGAAGCAGGCAAATGTGGGTTCTGTGATAAGATCTTGACTGAAAAAGAAATAGAAAATCTCGAAAAGGAAAAGATATTAGGAATGGATGAGCCTGAAAAGGAGCATGAACAAGTTTTAAAGAATAAAATAAAAATTAGAATACAGAAGAAAAATTTGAAAAAAAGAAAGACTGAGTATGAGGAATTATCAAGATTAATGAGAAATTCGAAGGAATTGCAGACTTTTTTGGCCTTCAAACAAAATGAAAAGGAAAAACTGACTGTAGAATTGGAAAGTTTAGATTCTTGTTTAGTCGAAATGAAGAAAACAATGAAAGTATATGAAGATCTATTGGGGTTTTATCATGAGATTAAGAATTTAGAGCTGGAAAAAGAGTCAAAAATAAAGGAGTTAAAGGAATTAGAAGATTCAAATCCTGAAATTAAGCAAAGAAAGCTCACGAATGAAGAAAAAGAAATATTAGGCAATGAAATTATTTTTGAAGAGTTGGAAGCAATCAATTCAGAGATCAATGATAAAGAACTGGCTATAAAGAATCATGAGGCAGAGCTTCAAGTGAATATTTTAGAAAAGAATAAAATGATTGAAGCTTCGAATGCTATAGAAGGAAAAGAAAAGGAAATGATCAGCTTGCAATGGGAGTTAGAAAAAATAAGAGATAGTGTTAAGGAATTCAAGGAGGAATTCAACAGAAATTCAACTTTTATGAAAGAGCTGGAAAAAGAAAAAAATCAGATAGAAGAAGAAGTTAAGGCAAAAACGAAACAAACTAAGGATATTAAGGAAGATATTGAGAAAAAGAAAAATGAAATTGAAGAAAATCTAAAGTCATTCAGTCAGATTATTAATAATATTAAGGAAAAAAATTCGGAAATCAAAGAAGACATGAAGAGTTGCAAAAAAAAACTGGAGAACGAAATAATGAACATTGAAGAAGAGATGGGAGAAATTGGGAAATATCTAGCATCAAACAAGAGTTCTATCATTGAAATTCAACAGGATATCAATTTGATGATTGCAACTGTTAACCTGAAGAAAATACAGGATGAAATCCGAATTCTTGAAGAAAAAATAAAGGAAAATTCGAGGATTCTGGTTCAAAAAAATTCTGCTCTCAATAAGCTAAAGGAAGAAAGAGCCAAAATCAATGATGAAAAAACTCGGCATAACCAATTAAAAGATAAAACTAAATGGCAAATGGAGGAATATGAGAAGAAAAATATGGAATTAAATAAAGAAGGAGTTCCAATTGTGGATAATTACATCCAAACTCTCCTTGATTATGAGCTTGACAGCGTGATTTTAAAAGATCTAAGCGTTTATCTGGAGGCTCTCGAACAAAGTCTTTTGATTTTTCATCGAACTAAAATGGAGGAAATGAACAAAATCATAGCAGAAACTTGGCAAGATGTATATGATGGAGATGATATCATAAAGATTGAAATAAAGTCTGATGAAGAAATGGCTGCGAACAAAAAAAACAAGCTAGATCAAGATGTCCTTTCGAAGAAAAGCAAAAGCTATAATTATCGAATAGTTTATTATACAAAATACAACAAAGAAATTGAAATGAAGGGTCGTTGCAGTATGGGTCAGAAAGTGTTGGCTGCAATTGTCATTAGACTTGCTTTGGCTGAGGCTTTTGGAATTAATTGTGGGATTTTAGCTTTAGATGAGCCCACTGCAAATTTGGATAGGGGGAATGTTAAAAGATTGGCCAAGGAATTAGGCAGGTTAATTGATGCAAAAAAAAGAAATGAAAATTTCCAACTCATACTCATAACTCATGATAAAGATTTTGTAAAGTTAATGAATGAATATGCGGAGGAGTATTATGAAATAGCGAAGAATGAACAAGGATGGTCAACGATTTCAAAGAAAGAGATAAATTTTCTTTAAAATGAAAATACTTTTCTGAAATTCTTTTTTTACAATTTTTTCCAATTTTTTTTTTCATGAAAAAGAGAATTTATTGACCATTCAAATTAATGTATTTTTTCAACAATTAATAACATAATAAGATTTTTTTGTGTTTCTGGGTATTTTAACGCTGGGGTTTCCATATTTTTTTAATTTTGGAAACTTTTTTTTTTTAATTTTTTGTGTATGTCT
>Ga0302186_10000847_pt1 | contig 26554 bp, 16 predicted proteins | sample II_Bog_E1_2_FD_198782 | JGI IMG/M metagenome (GOLD analysis project Ga0302186, IMG submission 198782) | Peat permafrost microbial communities from Stordalen Mire near Abisko, Sweden - II_Bog_E1_1 | ecosystem: Environmental > Terrestrial > Soil > Wetlands > Peat | place: Sweden: Abisko... | reverse complement strand
TTTTATGTTCATTTTATCAATTTTTTTTTTTGTGTTGCATGGAGGTTCACCTGAATTTTTTTGAAATAATTTGGAAATTTTTGAAAGCGAAGCTCATTGAGAGCAACAATTTTCATATATTTTAATTCAGAAGTAAATTTCTCTAAAAGATTAGAAAAATATATTATAGTAGTTTTTCTTATTGTTTTTCGGTGTTTTATTAATGTTTTTTTCGGAAATCTGCAAGCCAAATCCATACGTTAGATTTTCAGCAGACATTTTTGTTGTACTGCGAATGAAGTGTGAATTTATTTCTTTAAAATCTCATGAAAAAACTTTTTTGCCTTTTGAACTGAATCCCTTAATGTTCGTCGGAGTGCCATTACCCATTTTAATCTCCCCTTTTTGGCCTTTTGCATTTTGATGACAGCTTGGACTAAATCTAATAACGAGAATTTCTTCTTTCGTTTTGATAAGTTGAGAGCTTTTTCCAAATTATTTTCTTCAGAATCCATCTTTGGTTGTAAAGGACTTAAAGTTTCATTTCTTTCATTTGAAGGAATTACCAAGGTTACTTCCTTTTTTTCTTTTGCTTTTCTTAGATCTACCAAATTTTTTGTTTTTTTTCTTTTGTATTCAATATTTTTATTTTTGACAGCCTCATATAACAATATTGACCTAATTGTGTATTGTGATAGTCTGGAAATCTCAGTTTGTTTCCTCCTATTAATCCTGCTATTGATCCTCGAACCTATGTTCTTTTCGTTTTGAAGTGTTATAATTTCTTTGAAATTGTTTTCTGGGAAATAAGTTTTGAAATTTTGCATTCTCTCAAAGTTCAGGATATCGTTATTGGATAAAGTGGAGGCTTCAATTGTAGAATTTTTTTTTTCGCAAATCAATTTTTTTTCGCCAATGGATTTTTTATTATTTGGACTATTTTCTAGGGATCCCGCTTTATCAGAGCTAGATTGAAGCAGTTGGATTGGTTTGGAGATACTATTATTCATAAAATCTGAAAATTGACCAGGCCCCTGCAAAGGAATATTGGGCTTATTGAAGCGTTCTTCTTTTTTTTCAAAAAAAATCGATTTTCGTTCACAAGATTCCGAAATAGCATTAAGTTCAATCTTGGGATCAGAAATTTTTTGGGATTCTTCACGTTCGTCATCTAAAGATTCTTCTTCATTTGAGGACTCATCTTCAATTTCGATAGATTTCAGTTTAATGCTTGAAACTTGTGCCTGTGGTTGATGTAATTTATGAAGAGTTTTGCTTTTTTTTGTTTTGACCCGTTTATAACTGCAGTTTCTTTCTTGAGGATAGGAAAAATCATTCACTTTGATGATTTTTTCAGAATCAGGAATGAAATGAAGTTTATTGCAATTATTCATAAGATGCCCGGTTTCATTACAGATATAACAACGTAATCGCAAAGGTTGAATATTATTGCTAAGGTTAATTTGATCTTGTATCATTTTGAATTTCGCCTAGAAACGAAAGATTAATAAATTAGAAAATAAATTTCAGAATCTAACAAGATCATCATCGTTGAATTTTATGATTCTGAGAAAATCCTCACGACTTAGTGTGTATAATGTGGAAAAATCTACAGCTCGTGCTGAGGCAGTTCTTTTCTTTCCAGAAAAAAATGATATTTCTCCAAAACAGTCTCCTTTCTTTATTAAAAAAATCATAATTTTATAGAAATGTTGCTTAAAAAACGTTTAATGTTGTCAGATGGATCTTCTCGTTTGTTCTAATAGATTTATCGTGATAAATCTCGATTTTCCCTTTGGTGATAAAAAACAAACCTAAATCTTCACAACTTTCATCTTCTTCCTTTTATATTGAAAATAAAATATTAATATATATGTTCATTTAAAAAAATACATCAAAAATGATATCACCAGGTGTGAATCTAATTTTTTTTAAACATCCATTGAATACCGTAGCCTTAAGGCTTTTTTTGCTAAAATTTGTCAAAAATACATTATTGTTCAAGAGGAGCTCTCCATAAGATGAAAGAAGAAACTCTTCCTTCAAATGTATAGGCAGATAGTTCAGAATTTTTTCTTCCTCTTCATCAAATTGCGATTTCTCTTCTTTCCAAGTGAATCTTAAATATTCCCGGATTCGGAACCTGAGTTCCATGTTGATATGATTTTTCTCCATCAAATGATTTATTATTTTCATTTGATTTCTATTTATTGTTTTATAATCTTTCTTTTTTTTTAATTTTCGTTTTACTTGAAGAGAAGATTATTTTTATTCATTTCTTGTAAAAGACATCCTATGGAACTTGTTTAAAATGAGTCATGCTTTTAAAATTAAAAAGATATACTTTATATAATAAGCAAACAGTCCACAACCAACAACAACAATCGATGTTGCGTAAAGTGCTTCAATTCCATTTTGCGGTGTGATGTCCCCATATCCCACAGTCATCATTGTCACAGCAGCCCAATAAAATGCATAAGCATATTTTTCCAGAAATGGCTTAGAGTGAGGAAGAAACAAATTTAGCCAGGTATTTTCTTCCCCTGAATAAAATCCAATGGCATACCAACCACAAGCCACCCAATGCATAATACAGATTGAAGTTGCCAGAAGATTGAGGAAATCCAATAAAAATCCGAATTTCATATCTATTTTAAACCTCTCTATGAGAGTTTGGTAAATGTATAAGAATTTTCGATATTGCACTAAAAAAATCAATTTGATTGGTTTTGTCCGGATAGTCACAGCCGATTTGGGGAGAAATATATCATAAACTAAGCTCATTTGTGTCAAAAGATCCCATATGAAGTACAATATATAAGTTTTGAAAATTTTATTGCGATCAGTTATAAGCTTTCCATGGTAAAAATATGCTGTTCTAAATCCCAAAAGATTGTCAAAAACCATAAAAGCGCTAAGCCAGATTCTGATGATTTCTGAGCTTTCAAAATCGGCAATGATATCCAAGGGAAGAAAAAAGAAGAAAAATATCATAACAAAAAACTGCACGACATTCCAGAATATTTTGAAGTTATTATACGGATGAATGAGGAAATTATGTTTCTTTGAGATGTTATGAAAAACCTTTTTAAGATAAATTTTTATTCTGAGTTGATTTAAGTTTTTTCCTTTGGACCCCATATTTGCTCTAACATTTTTTCTAAAAAGCACATTATCTCCAAGAAAGCTTAATTCATTTTCAAACGACGCAGGTATTTTCCTTAATTGTGACATCTCCTTCATCTGAGTTACAAATTTTATTATGGTCGTTTTTGCAGCCTTAGAAGCCCAAATCAGTGGATTATTATTGGGTTGAATTGATTCATTTGCTTCTTTTATTGGTTTTGACAAGCTAATTTGTGCATTAGCATCATTTAAGGGGTGTGTTTTTGTATTTGCCAGTTGGAGATTTTTGCACAGTTCTGGGATCTTCGAGTCATCTTCTTCAGGCTTGACTTCATCAAAGTCAAATACCTCATTTGATTTCTTCCTTGACTCCATAAAAATATCTAGAAATTCTTTTTCCTTTTTCATGTCAAGTTTCACATGGAAAATATCAATATCTTAGGTACTAATTTGAGAAAAAAACAAAACGAACTTAGTTACGTACTTCTTGTTCGAAAGCTGGAATTATCCCTTTCTGACTTTTCAATGCCTTTTCTGTCATTATTTAAAATTTATTTCTGATCAAAATTTTCATAATTACAATTATCGCACCTTAGAAATTTTAGTTTTCAAAATTAAATAATAAAGTAATTTTTTTCGGGACTGCCTTTTTTAGTTTGAACTGCCACGTAATTCCTATGTTCTGATTTGAAAGAAAAGAAAAAACTCCTCCCCAAAAATTGTTAAATAAAATTATTTTATAAGAAATTCCAAGTTATTGCATTGCGTTAATTCACCTTTATTTTTGTAAAAAAAAAAAATGATTAAATCTTCTTCCCACAACGAAAAAAGTTCGTTCAAATTATTTGATGTATTTTAAACTTTTGATAGCTGTCAAGGACAAACTCCAACTAATAGCCAGTTCCGAAGCCAAAAACCAGTTAGTTCTCCATTTTATCTAAAATCCTAATACTTAAACATTTTTTAGTTTAAGTCCCCCTTCAGAAAATCGAAGAAAGGACATTTCCCCAACTATCATAAATATCTATAGAAATTATCACGAGTACAACTTATTGTTAAAAATACTTTTAAAAATTCTTATAAAGGGCAAAAAACATCACTTCCCCCCCTAAAGATTACGGTTTTTCCTATTAAACTTTATTTTTTTCATAACATTAATAAAAGAGGCCATAACATCACTTGAAAGGATGGTTTATTCTCCAATAATGAAAAAAACATCGTCAATTGATAAAAAGTTGCGTCCTATTGAAGAAAAAGATGAAAATGAGATCATCGCTAGTCCAAATAGCCAGGATCTACAGAAAAGCACTAGTGTAATTTTCGCGGGCTTGAGATCAACAGAAAATTTCTGTTCCAGCCAAGAAATTTTCGAAGCCTTTGAAAATTGCAACCCCAAGAAGATTTTTCATTTGAATTATAATCATGAATTTACAGGGAATAACAAAAAAACTGAGAAAAATCAGCAAAACAAAAACAAATTCCAGACGTTGATACATAAAATTGCCAGCACAGAAGAGAGAAAAAAGCTAGAAAATGCGAAAAAGACAAAGCTGTTTAATAATAAATCGATGAAACTGGATAGCAGTCGTAAATCTTTTTGTTTTGAAATTAATTTGAGTTTTTGAGAATTTAAATGTTGGCAGAAACGACGAATACTATCCATTTTGAACTAAAAAAAGGAAAAACATCGATTTCAAAGACAAAAAGTGGAGATTTTCAAAAGAATTCTGCTAATTTAAAAAAAAGCTTTGAAAAATCAGGGAAAGATGAAAAAATTGAAAAAATAGGGAAAAATGAAAAAATAGAAAAAATGGGAAAATATGAAATGGAAAAAAATGAAAGAAAAGAAAAAATCGAACGAAAAGAAAAAATAGAAAGGAAAGAAAAAAATGAGAAAATAGAGACAAATGAAAGAAAAATAAAGAAGAAATGCCCAACTCCAGAAAAACAGACATTTGAAGGATTAAAAATCAAGAAGAATATTAGAAATAAAAGCTTAGTATTATAATGATCTAATTAAAGCATTTATTGAAAATTAACTGGCTTTAGGATGGAAAAGATTATGCTTCATTAAAGGAACATATCACTCCAAAGGAAAAAGAGCAACATCCCATCAATAATTTCATAATAATATGCAATCATTGCACAACACTTCAGTAAATTTATTGAAGTATATAAAATTTTCATTAAAAATTAATAAAATAGCAAAGATATTTCACCTTCTCCTAATAAAAATAAAGACACTAATCACGTTAATTATCTTTATAGATATTGAAATTAATCGATGTTTTAGGATATAAATTCAATAAAAAATGACTATTTTATACAGAATGAATATAAGACGCCTGAGAAAAAATTGAAAAGATCAGCGATTTATAATAGAACTTTTGATGGGGAAAGTAAAGTTACAGAAAAAAAACAGAAAAATCCCAATTTTTCAGCTTTCTTCACTGAAAAGTCTTCAATTTTTTTATAAATCTATAAATTTAACTTAAACGTTTAGAAAAGTTGGAAAAGATCAAGGGAAACACACAACGACAAAAAATATTATGATTACTTTGAAAGACCAGAGATTTTCTAAATTTACTGTGAATGGGAAAAAAGGGGAAATTCAAATTCTGAGGAAAATCTAACACTTTTGTTTGCTTAACTCTAAATAATTAAAGTATTTTTTTGTACAGTCCAAAAATGCTCATATTTTAGAAAAATGAGCTTTTATTTAAATTTTATGGTTTAGGAGCTAAAAATATTAATATTTTTAAAAATTTTTCCTATTTTATATCAAAATAAAAATAAAAATTATTAAAATTCTTGAACCAATTAGTTCTTCAAATATTTAATTTTCAATATTAAGGGAAATGGTTCCGATTTTTTCAAAAAATTACATATTTTTCTAAAAAAATTATCATATATTTTTAATGCCTCGCGAACTTATAACTTTGCAAGTGGGTCAATGTGGCAATCAAATCGCAATGTGCTTTTGGGATTTGGCTTTGCGAGAGCATGCAAAATTCACCAAAGACAACAATTATAACGATGCCTTATCCAGTTTTTTCCGTAATATTGACACCAGAGGGTTTTTTTTTTGGCACATAATAACATTAAACATATTTTAAAGTGGGAAAAATATTGAAATTCCTGTGGGTGATGGAAACAACAAGATCAGTTCTTTGAAGGCGAGGGTTGAAATAAAGTGGAATTTTAATTTAAAATAAAATATCCAAAGGCTGTGATAGTTGATATGGAGGAAGGGGTGATAAATGAGATATTGAAGAGCGATTTGGGTGAATTATTTGAGGAAAAGCAGTTTTTGAAGGATGTTTCAGGTGCTGGAAATAATTGGTAAGCCTTTTAATATCTTCTAAGAGTGATTTCGAAAAAAAGGAGCGAAGGGTTTTGTTTCTACGGGCCAAAATATGAGGAGATATTAATAGAGAAGGTTGAATTTTTTTGAAAAAATCATTCATTTTTTATAAAAGTTGCAAAAAACAGCTGAAAAATGTGATTCTTTGCAATGTTTCTTCATGATGCATTCATTAGGAGGGGGTACTGGTTCAGGGGTTGGAACCTATCTTTTACAAAGTTCCGCATTATTTGATTGAATTGTTTAATAAATAATAAAAATAGTTCTTGCAGATCATTATCCGGAAGTCTTTCATTTCACAGCCTCAGTCTTTCCTTCGAAAGAAGATCATGTGGTGACTTCGCCTTATAACAGCATGTTCGCGTTATATGAATTGCAGAAAAATGCTGATTGTGTGTTTCCAATTGATAACGAAGCACTTTTAAACATCTGCAAACAGATCGAAAACCCATATAAAGGAAAGATCCCATTGAAAAATGACCCCAGAGACATGGAGGAAAATAAAAATAATGTTATAAAAGGGTCGAAATTAACAGAACCAGGGGTAGAACAGAAAAGGTCTAAGCCTTTTGATAAAATGAATACGATCATTGCTCATTTATTGAGCAATTTAACATGGTAAGTTTTTTTGAGGGAGTGGTTTTATTAAATTTTTTCGTGAAAAGTTCAATGAGATTTGAGGGAATTTTGAACTTGGATTTGAATGAAATAACAATGAATTTGGTTCCGTATCCGGAATTACATTTTTTGATGTCAAGCATCGTGCCTTTGTATTCTCTTTGCGATACAAAACTTCAACCAAGAAAGTATCACAATATTTCTTTTTTCAATTCAAAATTTTTTAATTGCAAAAAATGCCAAAATAATAAAACGTAAAAATAATAAAAATATGCAATAAAATAAAAAAATTCAATATAAATATGCACATTTAAAGCCTTCGAGACAAACCCCCAAAAAAAAAAAAAAAAAAAAAAAAATAAAAAAAATATTTTATTAAAAAATTTATTAAAAATTTAAATTTTTTTAAAAATAAAAATATGCAATAAAATAAAAAAATTCAATATAAATATGTTTTATTAATAAATTTATTAAAAATTTAAATTGTTTGAAAAAAACGACTTTCTCATTTTGAAAAAAAAAATATACAAATAATAAAAATGCAAAATAATAAAAAATATAAAATAATAACTAATTTAAAATAAAAAATTAATCTAAAATATGATTAGATTAGATCAAATGTTTAAAGATTGTTATTCTCCAGAATACCAGTTGATGTGCAGCAACCCTCTTAAGCACCGTTACACAGCCTTAGGGTTAATAATTAGAGGAGACGTTGCATTTTCTGATGTCAATAGAAATATCAAGAAAATGCGCGATGAACTTGATATGGTTTATTGGAACCGGGAAGGATTTAAATATGGGATATGCAACGCACCACCCTTAAATCAGCCATATTCATTGTTATGTTTAGCCAATAACACATGCCTTAGTGAGAATTTCAGTGAAATGGTAGAAAGATTCAATAAACTTTATAAGAGAAAAGCACATGTACATCATTATAAAGAGTTTTTGGATGAGGGACATTTTGCGGAGACATTGGATGCTACAGTAAATTTAATACAAAGGTATGAAGAATTGGAAAAATTGGAAAAGCCTGAGAAAAGTTTCAGGGTCAAACCTTTTATTTAATTTAGAGAAATTCCTAATATATATATTATTATTATTATATTTTTTGTGTTAAGTAATTTAGATATTATAATTTGTTTTTTATATTTATCAGAAAACATTGAAAAATATACAATTTTTTTTAGTGTTTTATCGAGATTTCAATGAAAGTATTTTAATTTTTTATTATTTATCATTAATTGCTTTAAAATTTTTTTTATTTAATTAGACTAAAGTTCTATCTAAATTTAAAATCACATAAAATTCAATCCTTTTTTTTGAAACTTAATTTCTCTTAAAAAAAATAATGGTGTAGGAAAAAAAAACCTCAGCATCAAAAAAATAAAAAAAAAATTTGATAATTTCTCTTCATCTGGTTGCGACTGACCCAATCACTATCAACAGTTCTTTAAAAATAAAGATCACATCGACATAAATTTCCAACGCAGCGATGATATAATCATCGATGGTATATGCTTCTTCAAATCTTCCAATTAGTTTCTGAATATCATACATCAAATAAATTCCGAAGATCATCACAATGACCAAACTGACAAACAATTGTGTGATATAGAGTGGAAAAGCTGAGGCGAACACTATAATGAGGAATCCAGCTATCGGGACATAAATGATTAATGCGACCTTTGTCGTCAAATCTTTATTACTACATGCACTGAACAATGCTAATCCTAGGACTAAAGCCCCAGTTGAAATAGAAGCAATGAGAACCGCCACCTTTGAAATGATGACACAGAGGAAACAAAGTATGTAGGACATGGAAAAAGTGAACAGGAACAAAATTATATAATTATGAGGAACTCTTTTGCAACACGGTCTGAAACAAATCAAGGCGATGAAAAAAAAAAGCTCTCCCATACATGCAACGGCAACCAAATATAGATGGTTGAGGATAAAATCGTTGAACTTCTGGACGAAAATGGACAGGATGATCATCAGCATCGAAATGAAGAATTGCAATGCCAAAATCACCAACACCTTTCTTATAAACTGTCTTTGAACTGATTTAAGGTTGATGTTAGTCTGATTCATTGGAGGAATGAAGTCGTAATTGGTTTCATCGAGTTTCTTAGAAGGCGACTGTTCTATCACCACTTCAGTGTTCTTGTCCCTTTGCAACATGATGTCTTGAATATTGAATATTTCTACCGAATTATCTCTTTTCTGGGTCGGCGAAAGATTATGGGAGTTGAACTTGAGAATTGACTCACGTTCAGGGATTTCCAAGGTGAATTTGTTGGTTTTTTTGTTGGGGTGGGGGGAATTTTCAGCCATTTTTTAAAAAAAATTTTAAGAAAAAAGAAATTAAATATTTCGTCTTTTTTTATAAAACAAATACATTTTTTAATTAATAAGTTCAAATTTTTTTTTTCTTTCTTACAAACAACCTCACGTATTATTTTTTAATGAGTCACATATGCTTAAATAGTATTGATTTTCTGTAATAATTTTTTTTTATATTATTTCTCTTTTATCAAACTCAGGATTTCTGAAAATTTCGTTAGAACCCAAATAATTTTCTTAATTTTCAAATTACTTTGCTGCCCAAAAATTTATGATTTTCTGTTTTCATAAAAAACATTTGTTATTTTGATAAAAACAAATGTTCTCTCAATTTTTTTCTTTAACTCTTTATATTATTCTTTGCCTTCTATCGTGAGCATATCAACGATTTCATTCGCTAAGAAAGTCCCATACTTATAGATAATCTTCTTTCTTTCTAGGACATTCAACAATGATACTCTCAAGCCCACGATATTATTCAACACGATCTTCACATCCTTCTCCTTCTCGCCAATCTCTTCCTCCTCCTCATCATCGACATCTTCCGCCAATTCATGCACATATTCTACAAAATACTTCATATCTAGAGCTGGTGATAAGGTAAAATCTATGGAATCTTCCTCAGAATTTTGTGGAGATTTAGTGAAATATGGACAGAAGGTTTTTACATTTATCAATTCCAATGAAGGATCCTCACCTGATTTAGCCAAAAGAACCAATTCCTTCTTTTGATCGTAAAATAAGACATCTTGCAAGAGCCAATCTTCTGTATAATGAGTGATTGGCCGACGTTCCATGTAATAATCAATAGTAGATTCAGCATCTTTTTTCTCTTTTTCGGGTGTTTCATAATCAACAACACCCACTTCTGGAGACCCGCTTTGATTTGTATTCATCCAAACCGCAAACTTGCCGGCAGAAAAACTCGTGACTTTGATTACAGTGGCCACCAGATCGTTTTTAATCACGATTTTACGCATGTTTTTTTCATCGGAAAAAACATTCCAAATGAAGAAAACATGCGTTTTCTCAAGAGTCAGTTGATAAATGATAATGGTATCTTCAGTGTTAAGAGTGGCCATTGATGAGGTGTTGCTGTTATGGATTTTCTGCTTGAAAGGTTCCGGACAATTGGATTCTTTAAACACGCTGATCACAGAATCAGAGTTGTTGGAATTCGTCAGTGTTTTTTCTAATGTCACAATGGTTTCGCTATTGATGAAGGCGCAAATCTTGGTGTAATCCCTGCAAATGTCCTCAATTTTCTTGTCATCATTACGCTCATTATTGCCTACAGTGTTATTTGTAGGCAACATAGCCCAGAAATTCGGGTCTATTGAATTCTCTAATAGACGAATCACCTTTAATCTTTGAGCATAATGGTCGTAAAATGCTATTTTATCTATAGATATAGCAAAGGAATGATGAATCCCAGGAGGAATTTTCATTGAACTGAGAAGCTTGGAAGATTTTGATTGGAAATCATAAAGATCCCAATATTGGCATATCCCAGAATAGAAATAAATCCAGATGCGGTTGTTTGTCAGGGACACGAGGTTTGCTATACAACCTGGAGGTTCTTTTTGGGGAAGAACGATGACTTCAGAAGAAATCCGATAGTTTTCCATTATTTGATTGAGTTTTTGTTGGAATATTTCAAAAGGCCTTTAGATTATATTAAATTTGGTTTTTGGTGAGGTTTTTGAAAACTTTAAGTTTTTGAAAAAATAATATAAATGATGAATTTTGTTCTCTCTAAAGAAAAAATCCTTTTTTTATTTTTTTGCATTTTTACACAGAGAAACTCAGGAAAAAAGTATATTTTGTACATTTATCAAGAAATCCTAATTGAGATATCAAAATTAAATTAATGTATATATTTTCCATAAAAATACACGAAATTAATTCATTTTTTCTTTTTACTCTTGATTTTCACAAGATAAAAAATCGAAAAATTCATTAAATTTTTGAAAACATGTTTTATAATTTTTCACTATTGATTTCTTGTTTCTTAATTAAAAACGAAATTAAAAGCAGTTTTCTTTTAAAAAAAAAGGCATTATTATTATCCTTAATTGTCTTTTACTCGAACTCGGCCCTTTCCATTGTTTTGATATCCATCGATTCTCCATAGACTTTATCTTTTCCGAGTTCTCTTTTCAATTCCTCGATCTTCTCCAGCAAATTCTGGTTTTCTTCGGTCAACTCCTTATTTGAATTCTCCAGCGATTTGTCTTTCGCATGAATTTCATTGATCGATTCCAATAATTTCTTTTCTCTTTCCTTTGCGGCTTAAAAATTAAGAATTATTATAAAATTTCAGAAAAATATAGAATTTACTGGCAGAAGATTCCCTTCTGAATGCAGGGTTTGTAGTGAAGCTGATACCCTCAATTTTGTCTCTTAAAGTCATTCCCACAACATCAGTTTTGGCTTTTTCCATTTCGCTGATTTGTTCTCTGAAATTGGCCATTTGTTTCTTGGCCTCTTTATATTTATTGACATATCTCGAAATTCTCCAAATGGCATATGATCCGATGAGGCCTGCGATGACAATCGCGATGAAAACATAGAGGATGGTCATTTTATTTTGGCAAAACCATTCACAATCTTCGCTTGGAGCTGCAATGCTTTGTTGCGCAGGGTTGAAAGTGACAGTGTAGACTCCATCTTGTGGTACAGAGTATGAAAATGTGTTTGAAGTGTCTTCTGGATTCAATAAAGTCCTATTCACACAATCCCAAGAATTAGTATATTGGTTGATGGTAGCTAGACAATAATCTGTGAGTTTCGAAGTGCTATTCAGGATATCTGCTTCTATCTCAAGTATCAATTGGAATTGATAAGGGTCTGACCCTCGATTAATGGCTGTTAGGTTTATGATGGGTGATCTGACAGTCTGATGGAAGGGCAAATAACCTGAGTTATATGGGAAGATGTTTTCCACATAATCGATTTGAGTGGGATCTATTGATGTTATCAGATCATTGATTTGGCTTTGAGCTACTGGATTGATCAACAGTCCTAATGAAGGAAGAGTGGCATTGATGCTTGCATTAATAGTGATATTTGGTAAGGCCAATGGAAGCAAAGACCCAGCTGGTAATGTTAAGGTGGCTAATCTGATTCCTGAGATTCCTTGTTGGATAAAGTTCAAGCTGGAAGTCATCAATGGAGAAACAGTGATCTTCAATTGCTCAGCTATATAGTTTCTCAAAGGAATACTGCATAAAGTCGCGTCATTCACGCAAGAATTATCAATACAACGGAAATAACCGGTCTCACAAACTGAATCTCCTGCACATTCACCTTCGTTTGTCGCACATAACCCGTTACCGCAATGGTAGTTTGCATCGAATGGACATCCTTGGTAATTCAGGCATTCGCTTCTGCAGATTCCATCCAAACATCTCGAGGTACCATTCACGCAATCTACTAATAGACTATCACTTGTAGCGCAATCTTGAATTGTATCAACACAGGCGCTTGAATTGCAACGGTATTGGCCTGGATTGCAACTGGGAATTATTACACAACTGTTTACATTAGTCCTGAAACTACCATCGGAACACACCACGAGATTTGCAGTGCTATTGGATACTTGCAACATTCTTCTTGCAGAGGATAATTTCCCTTGCCTGGTGTCTGAATCTGTGCAATTCCAATTATATTTCACGCATTGGCCAGAAGCACATAAAATCGGTTGTTCATCCGGACAATACATCGCATTAGTACTTAAACATTCCATGGCAGTTTTTTCACAATAACCTGACCCACAAAGTACTGGAGTTGCAGGTGGGCAAAGTGTCTGTTGAGAACATTGATCTGGACTAGCCACACAGTTATAATCTGGACATGTGTAATTCAAGCCAACTGGACAAGGTTTTTGGATCTGGCATTGAGAAGGGGAGCCTTGACATTCTCCATTCGAACAAAGATATGGTTTATAATCTGGACATACCAAATGTGGTAGACATCCGTCTTCACCGTTTATAGCCAATGGCGCTTGTTTGCATGAGCCATCAGCACATAAGAATGGTGTGATAATTGGACATCCATTGTCTGTAAGGCATTGGGTGTAGTCCGATTTGCAGGTTCCATCGGGACATGTATAAAGGGGAGATGGACAAGTGCTGGCACAAAGGGTTTTATTGGTGACACAAATACCGTTAGGACATTGAATCTGATTAACATCACAAACTGGAGTGACTCCACAATAGGAAGAATTTGTCACACAAGTGCCGTTAGAACATCTATATGGGAATAACATCGTGCAATTATTCAATAAAATCGTCTTGTTACTAGCGTCAGTGCAATTGTTGTCACTCATCACGCAAGAACCAGTCAAAGGGCATTTCACAGGATAGTTATTTGGGCAACCCGTGACCGTATTCGGACAAGTATCGGTACTCACAGCACAGGCTCCTATACTACATCTAGCTGGCTTCTGTGGAGGACAGGTGTTATTATTCAAAGGACATAATGCACTCGCAACTCTACAACTACCATCACCACATCTTACTTTTCCGTTTGCACATACGAACAATGGTTTGCATAAATCAGCTGATGCTACACAGCGACCATCTGCACATGGGATCATGTTTCCTAAAGGATCATTAAGACATTGACTGATGTCCAAAGCTGTGAAATATGAAGGGCAAAAGGTGATTGAATTCGCGCAGGTTCCATCTATACACTTCACTGGAGTAGCCGAAGGACAAGTACCCACTGGACAATTTCCTTTCTGTGGGTCAATACAATCTCCACTAGCGCACAAAAGTGGGGTTTCTGGTGGGCAACCTAAAATATTCGGACAATTTGTTATATCAGATGCGCAAGAACCGTCAGAACATAATGTCAGATTATTTGGGCAAACAGCAGTGGCATTGTCACATGAACTGGCATTATTTGTGCATGAGCCGTCCATGCATTTGAAGGGCTTGGAATAAGGACATCCAGTATTTGGATTATCACATAGACTGATATTGCTAACGCACGTACCATCAGGGCATTGGATATTTAGGAATTGAGGGCAGGCGGTGGTTGGGCAATATGATATATAAGTTGCGCAAGAACCATCTTGACACATAATTTTTCCCGCAGGGCAACCTGTTATCGGCTTGCAATCATTTACTGAAGCATAACAGTTCATATTTGGACATCTCACCGGAATTTTTGGATCACAAACTTCCATTAATTGACAATTTACTCTTTGGGAAGTGCATGTGCCGTCAGGACATAAGATCGGAGATTCTTGGCTGCAGGCAGGAGGAGTTGGACAATCTCTTGGATCGATTTTGCAGGTGCTGTCGAAACAAATATATGGAGCTTGGCTGGAACAAGTCACTGAAGTTCCGCATAAATTCGCATTAGATGTGCATGAACCATCAGGACAACGCAGCAAACCATAACCACAATCAGTGCCTACAGCACATTGTGAAACAGATTGTTTACATGTACCATCATCACACTTGACAGGGGTTGTTATTGGGCAGATAATTTGAGTAGGACAATCTTGGAGAGCAGCACGACAAGAACCATCAGGACATCTGAGATTTCTATCCACAGGACAAATATCTGTAGTAGCTTCCAAAGTATTGCATTCTGTGATGTTGTCAACACATGTGTTGTCCCAACAACGGATTTGGCTTGGATTGCAAGAAGCAATGGGAGGACATAACAATTTACTTAAAGCACAAGAACCATCAGGACATAAAATAAAACCAGAACCACATACTATGAGTTCTGCCTTAGCTTTGCATTTGAAAGGCGAAACCACACAAGAGCCATCAGTGCATTGAATAGGTTTATTGGAAGGACATGTGATCAATGTTGGACACTCTTGGTCATTGGCTCTGCATTCTCCAGTCGCGCAACGATATGGGTAATAAGGGGGACATTGAATATCAGTTGGGCAAGCCGAGGTCGAATTGACGCATGAACCGTCCGAACATTTGATTGGAATTTCCTGAGGACAACTTGTTCTTGTGGAGCATTGTGTTGAATTGTCAACACACTTCCCGTCCCAACATAAGGTTTGGCCGTTAGTGCATGATTTCACAATGCATTTCTCATTAAGCCCTGCACAAGAGTAATCTGGACACACTCTTTTGTTTGGACCGCAAGATTGCACTGTAGGACATAAGAAAGAGTTGGTAACACATTCACCACCAGGACAGACAAAATAATTAGCTTGACAATTGGAATTTGAATTATTAGAAGCAGTGCTTTGAAGAACACGTCTCCATTTGCCGATTTTCGCTAGAATTCTCGAGGTAACAACATTACAAGAAGCTCTGCAAGTCTGATCTTCGCATAAGGCATAACCCTCCGAACATGTGATTGCTTTCGGACAATCATTTTGACTAGGTCTGCAGGATTGATCAGGACATAGATACATTCCAGTGCATGTTTCAGGGGCTCTACAGATCAACTCTGAAGTTGCGCATGTTTTATCAGGACAAATGATGTATCCTGGGTTATTGCAAGTCATTCGTGTGGGACATTGTGTCGGATCAAAAACACAAGATTGGTCCTCGCATTTCCAAGGTTGGGTCAATGGACAATTATACGAGTTATCTGTGAAGTTCGAACAGTTCTTAGAGCAGGTTTGGTCGGCACAAAGGGAATATTCTGGAGGACACCCTGGTTGTGAAGGGCAATATTGGGCATCTAGACGACATGTTCCTGATTGGGCACAATAATATGGGTACTCTGTTGGACAATTCATCGGAACAACATTTGAACATAATATACTAGCATTGACATCAGGAACGCATTTCAAATCAGCTGAACACTTTGAATATCCATCAGGACAATCACATTCATATTGTCCGGCCACACAGGCGTATTGTGAATTTACTAGGCAATGAAATGGCTTGGTAGGGTCTGTACAATTTTGGAAGATGACAAATCCACAAGCCAAGTAACCAGAAGCACAAGTGTTCGAATTATCACAATACATTGGTAATGAAGGATCAGGACATCTGGTTCTACTGACTCCAACATTGAAGGGTGTACCCACTGGATCTCCTGACAATTGGATAGTTATGCTGTAATTTCCAGCCCAACTGGCAGTGAAAGAATAGGTATATTGTCCATTGTTATTATCAGTGATGGAAGTTGAAGCGTAATCCACTCCAACAACATCGAGATTAGTTCCGGACATCAAAGTTTGGAAATTATTGGCTTCTCCACCTGTGGTGATCACGTTTCCGAAATCATCTCGACATGTTAGGAAGAAACTGTTGAGTTCTCCGACAGTGGCATTAGTGCTGTTATATACTCCATTTTCAATGGTCACTTGATTTGGTGAGCAAGGGCCTGCAGTAATTGAAATGGTATCGGGGACGTCAAATTTCTTCAAATTTGGATAAGAAAGCACAATACCATTAAGGGTTATATTGAGGGAATTGATGGTTCCAATTATGTCAACTGTTAAGTTTAAGGAGTAGCTGCCATCTGAGTTATTAACTAGAGAAATATTATACGTGCTCCCATTCACATTCACAGGATAATCAGGAAGGGTCACTGAAAGGGTGGTTGTGTTTCTATATTGAGTGATCGGGTTATCGAATTGATCAACAAGGACTAAGTTGAAAATAAGAGGAGTATTCACTTCTAAGGCCAAAGGAATTCTTCCTCTAGATAATAGAGCAGGTATAGATAAGATGGATCTAGATGGAACAGTTGGTCCAGGTGAAATATAGGTATAATTGATAGTTTTGACAGAGTTGTTGTTGTTTTCACCAAGGATGTACACATCAATTTGATAGTATCCGACCTTCTGGAAACTTTGAGGTTGCAAGTATCCATAATAAAGCTTCTGACAAGTGAAAGTCGTGTTGCTTGAGAGGTTAAGTCCAGTGGCGTTGGCGTCCACATAAGAGGGAATGTCGGTGAAAGTTGCGACTGTGGAAAGGTTCAAAGGCCCAGTGAAATTCACTACTACTTGTTCAGATGCTTCGAAACAATATCCTGACTTATCCTTTAAAAGGACATAGTATATGAACGCTAGATCGGTTGAAATTCCAGGTAAACTAGTTCCAATGATTTGAGTGTTATTTGGATCAAGATAAGTCTGGACAGTAGTTGCAAGCGGGAATGATAATATAGGATAACTGATATTAACACTTTCTTGGTAATACAACATGATTTGTAAAGTGGAAGGTGGGTAAATTGGAGTGATCGGCAGAACTAAGGAATATACATTTCGTGAGATCGGAGTGCCGAAATTCGCCTGTCCAGTGAGAACTGTTGTCACTAAGCTGGTGGTTAGACTGGCTGTAGGATAGGCATTGCTATAAGTATCAAAGAATTGCAAGATAACAGTTTGCACGACTCCAGTTATACAGCTAGCTGGCAGTCCTTCAGTGAGTTGTGTCTGGGATAAATCTGGGATATTTGGTACAATAAAAACAAATAGATCTTGAGGGATGGTGGTTCCGAGATAAGCAAAGGTGATGTTTCTTTGTTGTGTGCGAGAAATCGCCACTTTTCCTAAGAACCCAAGTCTGATTTTTCCATTAGCGTCTCCAGGATACACGGTCATCGTGAGATTTTCACTTGAAGTGAGCGCTTTATCAGAATTATCATAAATGTTCACTTGGGTGACATCAAGGATTCCATTGAATATTTGATATTGGGCAGTATAAAACACCACATCAAAGAATCCTTCGACTCCTGCGGTTAAAGTTAGCGTTGGCACCGGGTTGATTCTCACAAATGACCATGGTCCATTACCAGCCCCATTGTTCTGTCCTGTTATTTGTAGGCCTAATGAATTGACAGATTTTTGAAGAGTGTTGACGAAATAGGTGAGGCTGAGTGTATAATTGTTTGCAGGGACTACTCTTGATAGGGCGTCTGAATTAGCAGTGTTGAGATCAAATAATAGCATATTAGAACTTTGCGTCGCTACTGTTAGACTGAAGATTGGGCTGATGTAATTGCCGGAAAGTGTCATGGTGAAGGTTTCTGAGCTATTTGTGCCTGAGATAGCGTTTCCATAGGTATCAAAGAGATAGCCTATGAAATTCAAGTGAGTGGCTCCATAGGCGATTTGCAACAAGGTGGTTTGGACAAAGGAGCTACCGGTCTGAGTGAAGTACTGGGTTTTTGATAGATCAAGAGATCCTGGGTTAAAGGTAACAGAGCATGATTCACAGACAATGGCTTTATTATTGACCAAAGTTGTGACTGAGACGACTCCAGATTGGGTGCTAGTGAATGTGGTGATGAGAGAATCTTGAACTGTGTTCACAGTGACATTATAATTGGAGGTATTGGTGGCGGATTGGACTTGTACAGTGAATTGTGACACTAGTCCTGGGTTTTTGCTCGGTGAGACCTTGTTATTATTGGCATCTGAAACGATTATGCTGACAGTGACAATTTGCCCGACTGTGAGATTAGTGGGGCTGATATAGACAGATGAAGTATCACTTGATGGTTGTCCTGGGAGTATTGTGAAGTTCTCGGGACTATTTAATAATGGTGATTGAATAATATAGACTCCAGCGTCTTTGCAAGCCACTGAATAACTCAATTTTCCTGTTGATAGATCTTTGGTTGTTTGATAGGTGCTTCTATTGCCTGGGTATTTAATCTGGAGATTCACATCTGATTCCTGGACATCAACAACATTCATATACATATCATAAGGGAACACATCAAATAGGTAATTAGTGTCTGTAGTACCAGTTATGGAGAGATTTGTTGGGATCTGAATTTGTGTTAAGACATTAGGTGAGACGTTTACTGCGACAGTCTGCGGGATCTGGCTGCCATTCACAGTTATGGTCAAAATAGTTGGTCCAACTTTGAGGTTGGCCTTAGTTCCGTTGACTGTGATTAGGAATCTGCCTAATAAATCGCCGGGAATTGAAAACGCGTTGAAGTTTCCATCAGAAAGTCTATCCGCTTGTTGGAAAGAGTAGCCGAAAATCGGGATTACATCGACTTTTCTATTATTATTGATATCATGAAGCTCAACGACAAATGTATCATATAATCCAGCTTTGAAGCTTAATGCGCTCTTGGATAAGACTGTCAATGATAAGTTCAGAGGTTTGCCGGTATCAGCATTAGTATCATTGCTGCCTTCCCCCAACAAAATCACTGGATAAGTGACATTTTCAAGTGTTGTTAATAGGGTCAATTTCAAGCTATAAGGATTAGGACGATACACTGCTTCTCTGAATATAATCATCGAATTGGGATCAGTAATATTGATAAATAGACTGTTTCCGATCAAGGAATTAGCAGTGAAGGTCACTGGACTTGATGGATCGATGCTATTGCCGAACAGAGTCACATTCACATTATTAATGAGCTCCGGTGGGAAAATATCATAGGTATTCGAATAGGAATCTGTGAGTTCTAATAGATATAATGGATAAGTATTCAAATTATCTTCTTGGATCGAATTATAAACATACATCAACAAATATTTAGAAGAGGATGTATCGAAATATCTCAAATTGCTCATCGTAAGGTTCACAGCAGCTGGAATCACATTTACTGTGGATTGTTTCATCGGGATATCATTGCTTTTCATCTGGACTTTAAAGGTGTAAATGCCTTTAACAGTGACAATTTCTTGGAATATGATCGAATTATTGGATTGAAGTACGGGTGTGAAATTGCCTACTATAAAGCCTTCAGTGACATCAGGTCTCTTATAGAAATAATTGACATAAAATGTGTTGAGAAAAGTAGTGTTTAGGTTGACAATATTATTGTATTTATCGAAGAAACTCACTGAAACTTGCACAGTAGACCCAGCGGCCACTGATTGATTAGCTGAGACATTGACACTACCAAGACAATTCGAGAAAAATGGTTGACCTTCATTGATTGTGAAACTAAAATTGCCTCCCAAAGCCAAAACGAATGTATAAATATCAACTATTTGAGGTTGGAAACTAACTGTTATTAGGGCATTGACTGTGACTTGAGTCAAGAAGGAAATGCTGGTGCTTTGGGAATTAAAGAGCATGATGTTGATTATATCACTAGGTGATATTGGTCGAGTGTTGCCCCAAGCATCAAAGGCCTTGAAGGTCACTGAATAAAGACTATCAGTTGTGGAATCTGGGATTTTAGTGAGAAGAGTGCTGGTATTTGGATTAATGGGTTGGAGGTTAGCTATATTGCCAGGAGTCACAACGAGATTAGGTGTATAAATAGTGAAAGGGACATTATCAATGGAAACTGTGATTATATTAGGGTCGCTCAGGGAATAGGTCTTATAAGAAGTCAGATTTACGAAATATCTCCCATGAACATCACCATCCACAATAGTATAGTTCAAAATACTGCCTTGCTTATTATTATCATATTTGAATCCAAGAGAAAGATTAGCCATCGGATTTGAATAGAACCAATTGGGTCTCAAGTTTGCATTGGTTGTTCTTAATTCTATAGAGAAACTCACAGATACTCCAGCTTGAGTTACTAAAGTCCCAAAAGGCAAAATCACAGTGTTGAGAATATCAACATCGAGGTTTGAAGTACCTGAATCACTCTCATTACCAGTTACATTCAAATACCCGCCTAATTTAAAGTTGCCTTCATTTCCTATACCCATTGAATAAGTCTCATTCTGCACTAATTCATCCCAACGTTCTTTAGGAAGTAAATTGATCGACGGAGGTTGCAAAGTGTTATCATCACACATAATAAATCCATTAATAGTTCCGTTTTTCTTGCAAAAAACTATGGGTCCATCTTGTAAGTCAGATTGGCTAAGATTAAGCCCTAGGTTCCAACCACTAGGCACAGAACTCGCAACATTTCCCTTGGAATCATAAAGATTGATCTGGAATTCTGGGTATTGGAATATAGATTGTGTAATGGCCTCACTGATATTCTCATATTCAATGAAATTTCCTGAACTAACATCGAGAAGAGCGAGTTTCGCATTGTCCCAATCAGCTTCTAACGCCAAAACTGTTAAAAGGAAATTGCTGGAAAAGATCGGAAGCCCATTCAAATAGGCTGAGAACTTATAATTTCCAGCAACATCATATTGTTCTGCATAATAAAGGTAAGTGTTATCATTGCTTATAGTAAGGGAAGTCAGGTTCACTGTGGATAAAGAACCAGGTTGAAGAACAGATGATGAGAATTGTGTGAGATCTACTGAATTGGCTTGGATTTTATTGCCGAAAGTATCTACAAGATATAATCTCCATTGAACAGGATCACTGGCGTTGACGAGACTCGCTGAAAGAGTGGCTTGTGATTGCAAAGGGTCTGAATCTCCGGGTATTATAGTGAAAGTATAATTCGAGACCAAAGCACTAATGTTATTTCTGAAGCCTAAACTTAAAAATGTGACCAATCCAGCGTTTTTGCAAAGTATCGAGCATTGGACTCCATTGGAATTCAAGGCGGAAGTTGGAACTATGGTGTTCCCGTTTTGAAGGAAGCTCAAGGCTAAACTTGCGATATCGCTATTGAAGATTTGATTTGCAAAGCAATCAAACACTTGTAAGTTCACTTGTTTCAGAGTATTCGCCTTGCAATTTTGGCCTAATGAAACAGGGTCGACTACAACAACATAGTTAGCTGCTGCTGGTAACACTGTTAACACCAAAGGATTAGTCGCTTGGATGAAATTGGATGTGTTATTAGGTTGGGCATAATACAAATAAACATTGTCTGCTGTATAAGTTTTGGTGACATTGAAGGTTAGAACATATGTTCCATTGAGTTTTCCTCTGGAGACTTGAATTCCACTGAATGAGTTGTTATCACTGGCAGAAATAAGCTTGAAAGGGCTGAGTGAATTAGGATAAAAACCATCATTGGTTTGATCGAAGAATAACTGTCCGTTTTTGGCTCTTAATTCAACTGACACACTGATGAATTGACCAGCAACCGAGCTAACTGTATTTGGGATTATAAGGACATTGTTTGGATCAGGGGAATCATAAGTGAATTGGTTATCAAAATCACTGCCTTTAAGATTTGCAGCGAAATTTTTAGAAATTCTGCGTTGGTCTACGAGACTCACACCAGTAAATGAAAGGTTGCAGTTATTATTTGCGAGTTCTTCTTGATAATATACTGTCAAACCAGTGGGATTCATTTGGAACAGAATGTTGCCCATATAAGGACTACCCGCAAATGTGTAAGTGTGCACTGATTCATAAACGTTGAGATTCGCAGTGAAATTACTAAAATTTGTTTCAACTGGTCTTGGGTTGTTGTAGGTATCATAGAATTGCATAATGAAACTTGGCACTACTTCATCATTATCAAGTAAAATTGTACTGTTCTGGACTAATAAACTGGTTGAATCCGATTGAATCATACGGATAACGACTTTATTGACATCAATGATATTCGGGTCGATGGTCACAGCGCAAATCTGACATGTTACACCTATTGAATTATAAGTGGGAAGGAACTTATAATGTCCGCTTGTGGTGATAGTGATATTAGTTTGGATTTCACCAGAAGCCTGAATATTGCTCAGTGTCAAAGGCATTTGAGTCATTTGGTTCTGATCAATGAACATCAGAATCAAGCTGAAATTGGCAATATAAGTGCTGACTTCACTCTTTGTCAATTGAGATCCTTGTGAGTCCTTCACCGACAAATAGAAGGTAATCTGGGCTCCTGCTAGAATCTCTTGAGTGACATCATTAAGGATTCCTGCTTGAGTAAAAGTGGCATCTGGAGATCCTACGTTCACGGTCAATAAATAAGACCCATTCACGAAAAGCCCTGAGTTCAAAGTATAATTTCCAGCAAGATTTGGAGTTATGCTGCAAGGATAAAATCCAATTCCATTTTTAGTGCAAATTGGCTTGAAATTCACGAGAGTTGGCTGAGTGACTGATCTTAAGACCAAATCGACTGTTCCAGAAGTTGGATTCACGGGGTTCAGGAATTGATCGAACATAGTATAAGTAAAGGTATATGTGTTTAAGACAGTTACTGGATTCATGATTCTGTTTATTGGGTCCTGAAGATTATTAACAAAGGCTTGATAGGGAACTCCAGCTTGTTCATAGAATCTCAATTTAGCACTAACACTGGATCCATTGATCTTGAAGCTTAAGGTTCTGAGCTTCCCAGTGACTTGAGTCACAACGAGATTCATTAAGTACATACCAGGCTTAGTGTCCTGTCTCACTGGGTAAAGGGTTTCATTGGCACCAGGGTAGAAGATATCTAAGGCCGGTACTATTAGACTTGCATTGATCCAATTATTGTATCTTAGACCTTGAGAGGTCAAGAGTTCTATCGAGACTGTATACACCGATCCAACTAGACAATAATTATTAAGAGGACCAACTGACCAGACAAGTTTGGTTCCAAGGGCGAAATAATTCCCATTGCCGGCATCTGAATCTGATCCATCTGAAACTATGGTCAATGGGAAATTTCTCAGAGTACCACTGCTGATTTCTGTGATGCCTATCTGATAATTTGTCATTCCAACCAAGTTGTTATAATAAGTAGCATCTGAATCTTGGGTCTGAACTTGGACTCCGTTGCTGGTGTAACGACTCATCACAAGGTTTAGGACATTCATGTAATTACCTGAAAGATTTCCAAGATAGTTCGTCGAATTTATTGAGTTGAGTACATTATAGTATTTGTCCTCGAGAACCAACAGGAAGTTGAACTTGCTTCCCTTCTGGAGTGAGAATGGTGGAACTGTGTTTTGTACATAGGTATTAGAGATATTGGACCAAATGAAGAGATTTGCATTCGCAAAGACAGAGCCTGTAGGATTGATTGTGAAGATGCAGTTCAGGCAGGTGATCGGACTGGTTCCTAGCATTATTTGGAACATATTCACTCCTTTAAGGGTCATCTGGAATCTAAGATTCATATCATACATAGCAACATTTAGCTTGCTGGTGTCTAATAGGGTAACGTTCCCGTTCACCCACAATTGGAAGATTAATTTAGTCTGATAATTAAGAGAAGCCACGCTGTTATTTTGGCTATCTCTGAGGTAGACCGTGGCAGTGGCATTTTGCCCCGCTGAGATATTAAGTGTAGTGAATGGGATTGGGTTGTTTGGGTCAGTGGAATCTTGGACTACGATATAAGAGGTAGTGCCATTGGCAGCTCCAGCAAGAGCTGTGACAATATAATATCCACCCTGGATTTGGGTAAGGAACAACACAGAGGAGATGTTATAAGTTCCAGCTATATCAGTGTTAATATGGAAGTTATAGGATCCATCTGGATTCGCAGTGACCACAAAATCGGTTCTTGAATCGGCAGGGTTTTGCCAGACCACGGAGATCTTATTGAGTATTTCTGTGGGAGTGGTTTGTGCGAGGTTTCCACCGGAATCCTCAGGAATCAAGTTGAAGGTGAATCCTGTGTCTATAGTTGGAAGTTGGTTATTGTTTAAGAGGTCTTGGATGTTAGTCGTGGCTATGGTCATGACATTGGCAGAGATAGTGACAATGACTGCATTGGGAATGGCTTTAGATTTGTAGGTTAATAGTATGGTCTTGTTTCCGACTTGAGAACATGAGAAATAGACTTGATAGGTCGGTCCGGATTGTGTGAACCCGCTTTGACTGCCTTGTGAGACGCTCATTAATTTGCAATTGCTTGAAGTGTCTACGATCCAATTGACATCAGTGATGGAGTCGCTGTCTGTTGGTACGTATCTATTGTTGCATGCATCATTCACATAAAGATCTAAGCTGAAGTCAACATTAGTTCGGATCGCCGAGGGGTTGGATGGAGAAAGTCGGGCATAGGAACTGGATGGGGATGGAATGACTAGTTGAATGTTCCAATTGGAGAGTTGAATGTCTTGGGTATAGGTACTTGTGGAGGCTGTCAACCCCATATAGAACTTACTGTTGGCAATTTGCAACATGCTAGCAAGGTCTATCAAGTTGTAATAACCCAACTGAAGGACGTTGTTGATGAACACTCGCAATTGATGGTTGAGATATTCAATTCGAAAGGTGGGGTTATAGAGGTAGCCCTCCTGAAGGTTGCTCTGCGAAGGAAAACAAAAAAAATTAGTTTATTCAAACCAAAGACCAGAAAAAAATAACAAAAAACTAAAGAAAAACCTTGAAATTGGCAGGGTTGTCGTTCCAAGCAATGCTGTCGACTTCATTGGCGCTCGCCACTCCAGGTGTCACAACCACGGAAATATGCGTTTCAGTCAAGGTGATAGGGTCGTTGAGGTCTTCATTTGCCCACGTATCGAACTCAACTGCAAAGACATTGCTCATCATCTTATAACCAAGTCCTCCTGCGAATTGTCCAGTTGCTGATGGTGAGGAGCTTTGTAGGACAAACGCGAACCCATCAGCGCCACATCTGGAGGCCACGGTGGCATACACCTGCCAGAAGCAAAAGCCTAGCAATCCTATCGTGCATTGAGTCACTGTGCGCATCTGGCATGTGGCATTTTCGATCTTCACGTTGAATGTTGCCACGAACCCGTTCTGCCAATCCTGGTATGAATTGTAGTAAATGCTTCCGACTTGGTTCGGATTACCTTGTTCGCTGAGGTGGATGGAATTGATCACATTGCCGAAAATGTCTGCAGTCATGTAATTTGGGTAGGTTGTGGTAGCTGTGTTCACAGTCAAGTCTAAGAAATTTAAAGGGGGTCTAGGCTAAGTTTTTATAAAAAATAAAAGACTTTTCAAGTCTTGAGATGTGCAAAAAGACGATGGTTTAGGTCCATATTCGAAGCTCAGGTCATTTCGAGAGGAAGCTTGCAGGAATAGGGATAGGAGGAAAAATAGGAAAAAAATAAAATCTAGAGAAATGGGTTAGAGGAGAAAGGGGAACGAATGTACTCGGAGGTTTTTGGGCTTTCATATGCCGAAAATTTGGGATTTTTTGTTGGAAATGAAATTTGTTTTGAATTATAGCTAGAAGCTGAAGAGGTATATTTATCTCAATAATTAAATTTTATTGAAGTTTTCCGGAGGAAAATAAAATTTATTTATATGAATGCAAAAAACGAGAAAAATCAAACTTTTTTTATGATTTCAAATGTTGATCTCTGGAAATTTGGGCAATTTATTAGAAGTTTTTTTTTAAAATAGTTGTATAAAAATAAATTTTCCTTTAGTGAAAATGGTTCCTTAATTAGGAGGGGGG
>Ga0302186_10000846_pt1 | contig 26554 bp, 10 predicted proteins | sample II_Bog_E1_2_FD_198782 | JGI IMG/M metagenome (GOLD analysis project Ga0302186, IMG submission 198782) | Peat permafrost microbial communities from Stordalen Mire near Abisko, Sweden - II_Bog_E1_1 | ecosystem: Environmental > Terrestrial > Soil > Wetlands > Peat | place: Sweden: Abisko... | reverse complement strand
AAAAATTATTTCCTTAGCTTTTACAAACTTTTTTATTATTTTTACAATTTTATTGTTTCCTTTGACTTGTAATCACGGTTGCTAATTTTTACTTCATGCATTTAGTGCGATTATCTTTTTTCTTTCTTTTTCTTTTTTTATGTATTAAGATTGTTGGAATAATTTTTGCTTTATGGTGCAGTTTAATGATGGTAAGTGATAGGCTTTGAATGTATATTTAGCTCTATTTTGATATTGAGTGGGCGATGCTTATGACGAGAAAGTTTATCTTTATCTTTATTTTTATGCATTAGTTTAGTTATAAATTAATTTTATATAAATAAATTAACAGCAAGAATAAAGTTGAAATCGCAGAGAATGAATAAATTAAATAATTTCGATTGGAAATGCTATTCAAAAATCAGAAATGTTATATTTGAACAAATTTTAATTAAAATAAGAGATTATTATGTTATGAAGTGATATAATTTGAATTTAAATGATAAAGCCAATCGACAAAAAAATATATGGCGAACTATTTCTTAAATGTAATACGTTTGCAATCAAGGTCATGTGAGTGAACCAAGAGAAATCAACTACAAACTGGCCTTTCTCCCACATTTCATTATTAAATCTGTTGTATTATCTCTCTATATGCTCAACAGTCAAATGATCTCTCTCATTGGATAAGATCCCACCTATGAACTTATCGTTATTTTTATTGTTGTAGACTTTTGGGTTACCAAAAACATCAACGGACCTAAAATGGTTGGCATCAGATGGTTCTTTCAAAATGATCAGTATGGAGTTTAAAGATTTAAATTTTAATGCAGGGCAAACCCAGAAATGAACTCATCAGTCAATGCTCGACTCTTTTGGATCATACAGGTTGATAGTTCATAACTTAGGTGGTGTATGCCCTTCTACCAGCCATTTTTATTGTTACTGCATTCCTAATTGTACCAAATCTTGATGCTGTCAGCTCACAAATTGTAAACAATTTATAATTCAGCTTATACTAAATCTTTCAATTGTGGGAAGCAGTATTTCCAATATATTTTTTTTCTATCGAGCAAGTGAAGCTGCAGGATAAAGACAAGAAAGCCTACGTCAATAAATGGGTCTTTAGTTTGTTCGAGGAATGGAAGATGCCACAATTGTGTCATATTTGTGATTTATCTTCCTATGTATATACCCAAATTGGTTCTCTTGATTTTGCTTATATATTTTTAATTTGGCTAAGAAAATATATAAACTTAAGTTTTTCATTAAAAGTATCAGTATTTTATTTCATTTGACTAGAACATTCTAATAGTAATCCTTAAGTATTCAGTCAATTTGTATTTTTAAAATAAATAATCTTTAACATATTATTTTGACCAGATTGACTGCAATGATAGTTTATAATTCACGAGTATGTTTACAAAATGAATAGTTCATCTTCTTATTATGAATCAGCAATTAAATGACATATTTCAAAATTAACTTATTTTACTTTATTTTTATGAAATGTTTCAACAATATCAATTCTTCAGAATCACTCATCCAAATAAATATTTTGTCGGTTATTTTTATTTGATTAATAATGTAACTGTACAAGAATTAATTAACTTTCTTCTTTGAGTTTATTAATTTTGATAATAATTTATTATGCAGTCGACTGATCAACCATTTTAACCATCAGATTGCATCTTCTGTGAAAATAGCAACAATGAGGCAATTTCGACTATGATGGTGTAGGCTCTCCGAGCCAAGCATTCAGGTAGTCAGTCAGAAGGGCTGATCGGCTATATTGATGTTATTATGAATTTAGAAGAGCCATGTTCCTCTGATGAGGCTTGGGCTGTACATCAGTATAAAGAGTATTTGGTCGCAGATTAATAAGATTAATTTTTAAAACGAGAGTATGCTGGCACTTAATATTAAGGAAAATTAACAATGCTTTCAGAATACTACAAGTTTCACTCTGATATTCCCCGAGTCGTTGAAACAGGAATCGAGAAAATATTAAACAAGTATTATGATAAGAAACGTTAATACGACTATAAAAAGATCAAGAAATTGTTAAAGGAATAACAGGGATTAAGTATAACGAGTGTTCAATAATCTTAATCTTCGTTCGGTGACTCTATGGCAGAAAAGAAATCCAAATATAGTACTCTTTTGGACATCCTCGAAGATGAATAGTCAAAATTTAAGGATGAAGCATTAATGTCTGACTCAAAATTACTCAAAGAAGTCTGTAGACAAATTGATAAAGCACTTCCTTCAACTGAGCACGATGGAACTTTTCAGGTGAGAGGATCATTTAATCACGATAAAATATTTGAGCAGTACCTAAAAAAAGAAGAATAGAGATTAAAGCAAAAATTAAGATAAAGAAATCGAGAACGTTTAGGAGTTAATAGAGTTTCTAAAAAGATAAACTTGCAAGATTTATTAAAAAAACGAAGAGAGAAGAGATAAAAATAAACAATATAAAGGGATTCAAAGGACTTAAAGAAGAAGTAAAAGTAAGGAAAATTTATTTACAACACAAATATTAAAATATAAATTAAAAATGCTATGTTTTATTCTCAAGGAGAACAGCCGCTTCAACTGGGGAATGTTTAATACTAGAGTGGAAATCGTTAGGATCCTCGTTTCCGTAAAAAGAACTTAATTCATCAAGTTAACTTCTTAAAAGATAATATCAAATCCAGCAGTAAATTGCTAACAGATATATACAAGACCGTTCAAGATCCAAGAATCAAAAATATGAATAACCCAACCAGTAATAGTAAACAAAGACTGACGACTAAGGAGAGTGTAAATCGTTCGCAATCCAAGAATAAGAAAAAATCATTAACTAAACAACCACAATCAAATTAAATCAAAAAAGGATTATCTGGTTCCTATTCTGCTAGGAAATTAAATTATAACAACGGACTTAATTAATGGGCAAAAAGTAATACTAATACTAAACCTCCTGTAAGAAGTGTCAGCTCATCCAATTTAAAAAAAAGATCAATTTCTTTAAATGGAGGTTTGGTGACTTCCACTTCTTCCAAAAAAATTTAGAGGCCCATCGAAAAAAGACCTATATAGACGATTTCACGATATGGTTCCTCAGATATAAAAGGAAATAACGGTTAATTAGTTGGAAAAGGTCAAAGAAGTATTTCCATAAAGGATCTATTGACTCGTAAATTGGCAATAAATAGATTATGATGGTGATTATCTTAATAATATATTTTATTTTCGTTAAATTGCTAATGATCTTGAGATCTTTATTCATTAGATGTTTAATCTTTTTAAAAAATAAATAAACGTCAAATAATATCAGTTGATTAATATAAAAATAGATACCCTCACATATGTTTAACGAAAAGATAAAAGATATAATAATGAAAGTTAAATCATTAAATTTACGACGTAATATTTTTATACCATTCTATAATATGCTGACTATTTTAATGGGGTTGCATTTCATTTATTATCTGCTTGCATAATAATAAGATTTATTATCTCATGTCCTTAGATGTTTACTATTTATTGAGTTATTTACTCAGCAAATCAGTAAGACCAATCAGATTAATTTTCGCAATTGATTTATTGTGAGCCAAACTATTTATAAGTAAGTTATTAATTGTCCTGTAGTTGTACAATGTGTGATGAGGTTGAATGAGTAATGTTATCAAAAATTGGAGAATTTCAAAAGTTAATTATTATTTTTGAAAGTAGTTTAGCAATAGGATTATTTATTCAGGGATCTAAGGCTTTATTATCAAAGGATATATGATCTCCATAATATTAGAACTCATCAAGAGAGGTATCTTTTCATTTATTAAAGGCCAAATAATTTTATATATGGGCTATTTCAATTATGGTATAGTCGAAAATAAACATTTCCATTGAGTATAAAAGAGTCCTATATGTGATTCAGTCATTCGTATTTTTCCTAAAACATAAGCGAGTTGTTCTAATAGATTCTAATTTAAGTTTCTTTCCTCAACTATATTATTTTTTCTTGCTTTTTCTAGTAAATAAGTCAAAGTAGTTAAAGCTTCTTCATTAAATTTTTATAATTTTTTATTCTTGCTGCATTCCTAGTAAGTAAGTTGAAGGTATTTTATTTTAATTTAGAGGTATTAATTAAAAGAGATGTTCTTATTAGTAATTAAAAGAATATTTAAACTAGTATCGAGATATTGAATAATTTTACTCTTTTTTTACATGATAACATTCATAATTTCTTTAGACTTTGATTTATCTTGATATTGTAAGTTAAACTTTAATACGGTAGCAGCATCTTCCTATTTCCAATATTAAAGTGAATATAAAAGGAATATTTACAGGTAAAATAATTTCAGTTCGTTCCTGCATTCGAAAGCATTATAATATTTGTTTATTTTTATCACGTCTTTGCAGCTGGTTTAAGTAAACACTAATTTCTTAAGCAGATTGTATTATTTGATGAGGGAAATTGAATTATTTTTAAACAGGTGATAAAAGAAATAGAGAAAATACTCAGTATAAATTGATTGGGTATTACAAATTGTAAATTATTCGAAAATATTTCGAATTTAGGAGAATTCTACCCTAAACATTTCTATCATTAATTTATAAAAATCTGTTTGAAGGGTCCTACTTCTAGCATTTAATCTTTTCAAATTTTTTGCTATTATTTAATTGGCCAATAATAGGCAATAATTTCTAAGTTCTACATTTTATTGAGAGCTTACAGTTTAATTCAATAATATTCCTGCAAAGTTATTTCTATCTATTTAATGCAAGCATATTTTTTTATCCATCTCCGAATTAAAAAAGAGGAGCTTTGTTGTTTTTTCTTTGTACTTAATTTCGTGTGTTTTCAGTTCTTCCGAGTTTATTGTAAATAAACTAATAAAAATGTTAAAGTTTTTATATTGATAAGCCGTGCCTATCAGTTTTTTTCCGGATTATTTTGTTTTTTCACCCAGTTAAATTTATTTAATTTTTTGTTCCGATGCAACTATTAAAATTAATGTAATTTATTAAATCTCATTTTCTAACTGAATTATACTCTTATCTTTAGGATCAAGTTCTCCAATCTTATTTTTATTTGCTACCTCAGATATTTTCATATCATTCTTATCAATAAATGGAACAATTAATTCATTTTTAGGAGGTAAAATAATCGAAGAAATTAAAGATTGTTGATTGATTATAATATCTATTTAGTCTAGATTTCTCAAGAAGCTTTAATTCACTTCACCATTCCATGATTCACGTTACAGTTCTTCTTCATAAACAGGCTCAATTTAGCTTGTAGAGTTTATTTTGATTTTTCCGACAACTGATGGCTCGATACAATCTCTTTCTTTATTTTCTTTTTACATTTTTAACCCAACTATATCTCTTATGGAATTAATAATAATTTTTCCAGATATCTATCCTTTATATAAAATCATCAATATCATATAAAAGAGCAGAAAAGTATGATAAATCAATTGGTGGTTTTAATCGTATAAGACTCAATGACTAAATATTCATTTTTGCGTAAACTTTTCATGGTATGCTCATCCATTGGATTATCTTCTTTTGATATTTTAAAGATAGATTCAGGTTTATCTTTGCACAATGGGCAGTTAGTTATTTTAGTATTAAGTAAGTTCATACAACATTTTTCGCAAAGTGTGCAATGACCGCATGGTATCCAAACAATGTTTGCATCAGCTGACATACAAACTAGACATTATGCTGGTAATAAATCTTTTTCACAAGTTTAGCAATTGTATTCCTTGGCATACCAGTTTTCTGATATTTTATAAATGGTTCTTACATCCACACTACTACACAGTTCTATTTTGATATTTAATTCACTTTTTTGTGCCGGTTAAACGTGTTCACACAGATAAAGAGTTATTTCTACTCTCTCTATGACAATGAAGATAGTACTGAGTAGTTGTACAAAAATGCTGACTGCAGTAATAATTACATAATTTTGATTAATAAAAAAATACCACAAAAGAATGGTCGATAGAATGATAACATTGACAAGATTGAACACGATGTAAAGAAACCCAATTTTTTTAATTTAGAAATACATTTCCTCGTTGCATCGAGAAATACAGATATATATCATAAGTATGAGTGAAAGGGACAACAAGAAGAAGACCATAATTAATAAACCAAGAAGAATTTATTTCCAATCTAAGGCCAAATTATTATCCATTTTAAATCCTATAAGAATCAATTGGATAAAGAGGAGAACTTCTAATAATATTTTACCTTTGTTTTAAATTAGTCGCCAACTACATATTAATTATAGTAAACCTGCGTAACAATTGATATACCAAAAGATAACCAAACGAAACCGATATATTGTTTGTTAGTCGCAATTAATACTGCAGTAATCAAAACTGATATATGAAAGCCAAATGAAGATATTATGAATAGTTTAGAGAACTGCTCTCTTTTGACTAAGACATAGATATTGATTGGTATATATGCCAATACTGATGCTGATAAATAGGGTAAAATCTAAATAGCTTTTGACCTACATTTAATTCTAAAACGCAAGTGAAGATGAGTATCGATGTTGCCATTGAGTTCATCATCCATAATAAGCAGCAATAGAGAGTGTATGCCATATTCTATTGATATTACTCATTCATTATGCGAAATACGTAATCACGGCAGCTAATAGTGGAATAAGTTTATTGAACTGGAGCTTGAGTCTATACGATATGAGCTGTAGAAGTCGTGTTTTGACTGATAGAACCCAGCATTATTTTAAACTTCGAATGTTCTAACTAACAAATATAACTAAGAGCCAGTACAATTACACAGATCAATAGAAAATGATATTAAATACCCTTTTTAATAAAGAAAAATCTTTATTATTTGTTTCGTAATTTATGAATCAACGATAATTTTAGGAAATCAAAAATTGTTTTTGATTTCTATTTGTTCAATACCAAAGATTCTGATTCATTTATAATTAAAAAATGGATAAGGGGTAACTTTTTAATACCAACTTGCAGGCTGTCACCAGGGATTACACTATAACTCCTCGTATCGATTACAGAACTGTGGTTAAGGTTGATGGCCCACTTGTTATCCTTGACAATGTCAAATTCCCCAAGTTCGCTGAAATCGTAAATGTATGCCTCAGTGATGGAACTGTTCGCAAGGGACAAGTACTTGAAATTTCTGGAAAGAGAGCTGTTGTTCAGGTAATCCCTTTAATATATAGATCTTCGAAGGAACTTCAGGGATTGATAATCTTTATACGCACTGCTAATTCACTGGTCAAACAATGGAGATGCCCATCTCCTAAGAAATGTTAGGAAGAGCCTTTAATGGATCTGGAACTCCAATTGATAAAGGACCTCCAGTCCTAGCTTAAAAGTTTCTTAATATTCAAGGACAACCTATTAACCCTTATCAAAGAGTCTATCCTTAGGAAATGTTACAAACAGGTATATCGGCCATTGATGTCATGACTTCTATTGCCCGAGGGCAAAAAATTCCATTATTTTCAGCAAATGGTCTTCCTCATAACTAAATAGGAGCTCAGATCGTACGGCAGGCATCGCTTGTCAAAGGAAAAGATGTGACTGATCATTCCTAATAAAATTTTTGTGTGGTCTTTGCGGCAATGGGAGTGAATATGTAAGTGGCAAGATTCTTCAAAACTGACTTCTAGCAAAATGGTTCAATGGAGAGAGTCGTTCTTTTCCTTAATTTAGCCAATGATCCAACAATTGAAAGAATTATTACTCCACGTCTAGCCCTGACGACTGCTGAATATTTGGCTTATGAAAAAGAGCTTCATGTGTTAGTTATTATGACAGATATGAGTGCATATGCTGATTCTTTGCGTGAGGTGTCTGCTGCCAGAGAGGAAGTGCCTGGAAGAAGATCATATCCTGGCTATCTGTACACAGATTTATCCACCATTTATGAAAGAGCAGGCAGAGTGCACGGTAGAAATGGATCTATCACTCAAATTCCAATTTTATCAATGCCTGTATTTGTTACATAATAAAGAATGATGACATCACCCATCCCATTCCAGATCTGACAGGATACATTACTTAAGGTCAAATTTTTATTGATAGGCAACTTCACAACAAACAAATTTACCCTCCCATCAATGTGCTGCCTTCTCTTTCTCGTCTAATGAAGAAAGCCATAGAGAAAAATAGAGAAGATCACGCCCCCGTATCAAATCAACTTTACGCGAACTATGCTGCTGCCAAAGATACTGCAGCCATGAAAGCAGTTATTGGTGAATAGGTATCTTTTCGATAATTTAGGCTCTTACCGAGTAGGATCTCAACCATCTTGAGTTTTTAAAAAAGTTTGAGCACGAATTCATTGCTCAAGGACAGTACGAATCCCGTGACCTTTACGATTCTCTGAATTTGGCCTGGAAATTGCTTTCCCTCTATCCTCAAGAAAGTCTAACAAAAATTCCAGCCAGTATAATAAAAAAATTCCATAAAAAGAGGCTAGATGATGACGAATAGGAAAAATGAAGATTTATCTGAAAATTAGAATATTTTTATTGAGAATATACATTAATATCATTCGTTATGCTCTTAATTTTGATGTACTTCCTTGATTGATTCTTGATGCCTGTTGAGGTTTCGATGGTGGCGGTGCTTGTTTCTCGGCTAAGGATCGCTTTCATTGGAATTGTGTTCAGAGTTATGAGTTATTTTAAGTTAATCTTCTTTAAACTTGCTCAAAAATTCAGCTTCATGTTAAAACTTTTATAGAGAGACTCTCAAACGATTTACAACTTAAGTTTCTTCTTAATTTTTTTCTTATTCAATGATTTCCTCGATTTGATTCTGCGAATCTTCTTTTTTCTTTTTCCTATCGTCCACTTCATCTACTATAAGTTTGCTTAGCTCATCGTCAAGTCTACATATCTTTTAGTTTACATAGATTTATCGTTTTTCAGTTTATCTGATTTTGTTTCTTCTGCCTCATTCTCAATGATTCGCTCTGGTACACAATGAGTAAATAGATTCGGTTATAGGCTTTCTTTATTAGTAGCATAATACCTTTCGAAAGATCAGTCGCAGAATTGCTCTATGTTGCCCTAAGACTATGCAGACCAAACTCATTTTTATCAGTGAACTGTGACAGCTTTGATAGCTCAAGTCTGTTTAACTATTCTTCTTATTTTTTTTACTCCATCACTTGAGGCAGTTTCAGGGATTCTACACTTTTGCATCGTGGCTAAGAGTTTTCAAAGAATTTCTATTCTGATTTAATTCTATTACTTCTTGACAGAAATTATCCGCGATCACTCATGACCTTAAAAATTGGTAAAATTTTCTTTTTCTCAAGAACCTCATTTTCTTCTTCTTCAACAACGACACTACCTTTATCTTCCTCATCATCAGAGAAATCAAAAAATTTGAACTGATGATCGGTAAGTCGTCGTTTAAGTTCACAAGGAAAGGGTTCATTTTTGTATGATTTGCTCAAAAGTTGTTTTTATGAGTTACTGGTCATTAGGCTGAGTAAAATGATACTTACGGAGGGCTATTTGAGTCTTTTCTGCGTAAATATTTTTTTGATCCAGACATTCTAAGACTAAGATTTGTTTTCATGAGATTATCTTAAATTATTATAGAGATTACTCAATTAATTGGTGAGATATATAAACTTTATAGATTGATTTTTTATGATTGAAATGCAACTATTGTTCATCAATTCTAAGATTTTATCTATTATCAATAAAACATTATTTACAAATACAAACAATTCTTAGAATCAAAATGTCTTTGAAGATGTAAAATAATATCAATAGAATTAAAACTGCAAGTTAAAATTAATCAATTGATTACCTTTTTTATAGCAAAATTTCATTAATATTATAAAAAATTATTAATGAAGGAATTCTTCAACAAAAAATCATTATCTCTGTAAAATATCAACAGAAATCATCATCGATTGTATTCAGACAGTCAATTCATCAAAAATAGTCCTAAGCTTCAGCAAAAATTGAGAAGATAAATTAATAATAAGTTTAATAAAAATGCAAGACGAGATTAAATCAATCAATCAACTCAATTCTCCCACAGGAGGCATTCATCATCTCTAATTCTAAACAATCCATTGACAAAAAATTCATTCTCATTGAGTGATGTTATTACTCATAAAGCTGCTTATAAGCAAACTCTATAGCCAATCAAAGTAGCAGTAAAATCAATGAAAAGTAGCCGTAAAGCTATCAATATGTCCTATCGATAAAATTATAGTTCTGTGAATGAAATCTTTTTTTAAAAAATAGACAAAGTCAAGGAAGATTAAAAACTCTCTAAATCAATGACTTAAAAGCAGATTTAATCAGCAAAATATTCAATATAGGGCAAAAATAATCATGGAAAAATTTAAATATCAAAAGTAAATTAAAGAAACAATAAATTTAAACTTTTATTTCGATAAAAAAACATAAAATACAAAAGCGCTTCTTAACGTAAAATTTCAAGAATAGACTCAAAAATTATTGAATTAAAGCATAAAAAAATGTTTTTAGAGTCCCTCATGCCACAAGAAAAACCAAAGACAGTAGCTTTCAAACCAAAACCTAAAGGATAAATCGTTGTAAAAGATAGAATTATTAAAATGTCCTTAAATTTGATGAAAAATATCGAGCTATACTTCAATCTATTTGCTCATAATAATTTAGTGGGAGGACATCTCAAGAGTATCTAAGGCTACAATGTTAAAATCAAGAAAATTTTGATGTTTGACGATAATAGGGCCAAAAGATTAAAAAGTTCTTCAGAAATAACAAACCTATTTTGGGCTTTTAAAAGTCCCTCTTAAAGACCAGAATATTTCGGAGAGGAGGACCTCACTCTTTTTAACACTCTCAATTATTATCTGGTTAAAATGGAACAAAGTAACACAGATAAATTGAGTAACTTCAAACACCAAATTAATAAAAAAACAAGTTAATAAAGGCAAAAATTTGAAAAATGCTATTAGAAATTTGAAAATAAATTTGGAAGTCATTAGTCAATAAGCAAAATTAACAAATTCATTGAATCAAGATTAAGATTTTAGCAGGACAGAAGGGAATAATATATGCAAGGACTCTAGAAGTAAGGAGTCAAACTTAATTTGGTAGAAAGAAGTAGAGAACTAATATTGAGATAGAAAGAAAGATCTATAAAAAATTCAATCAAGAATATCCACAAATGATGCTTCAAATAATTTTCGAGCACTAATAGTATTTTGTAGTAAAATTTAATTACATTAGTTAGTTTCAATATTTTATTATTGTTTTTGAATTTGAATTTGTGTAAAATTAGTCCTGATGGATATTGTTGAGAATATCCTGAGAAAACTATTAAATTTTAATTAATTAAAAAAATATTTACTATAATTTTTGTAATAGTATTTGTTTATGTCGTCGAACATTAATTTATGGAATTTTTACAATTTTATTTAAGTTACAGAGAGCAATCCTCATTCATTGAGGGATAAGCTTCTTTCGACAGATCTAAATTAGTCTTTTCAGGCATAATAAACAATAATAATACGCTTTGATGTAATCACTGTTTACTATAGATTTCCTAAAAGCAGAGTTCATTAAATTTTATTTCGAAATGTACATAACTCAATAGTTATCTGTTTCCATATCATTCGTAGATGAAATCCTCTTAAATAACAAATTTTTATTCAATAAGCAATAAATAAGCAATGGGAATGTCAGTTCTTTAATAAATTGTAAGGCCTCAGCGACTATGAATGCATTTGAAAGATTTTGCATTTTGCATGATCTAGCATTCCATAAAATTATTAACAATGTAGATACAGTTTTAATTTAATATATATTGAGCTTCGAACTAAGTTCAAATATAGGGTGAGCAAGATCAAAGTTTTTAATCGATTTTAATTTAAATCTAATTAATAATGATTTATAATAATACTTGATCTCGTTCCTTTATTTTTTCTTCGAACGAACATTATTTCAAATACAGTTGAATATTGGCAATAAACTTTATATTTTGATCATATGCTATGGAAAAAAAAAATTAATTTTAAATATTAACTTATTATTTGTAATGAGAGTCAACAAAATGTTAGATAGCATTATCTTCATGTCAATAAGCGCTCCCTCACTAAGCAATTTTGTGATCTCTCATATTTTGTAAAAGTAAATTGATAAATAATTAAGCAAATCACATTTTGCATAATCCATTAAATAACAACAAAAGATTAAAAAAACTAAGCCAAACGAAAATCTTTTGATATAATTCAGTGAATGATAAGATTTTTGTTTGTTTTTCGTTAGAATTTGTAAAATTTGAAGAAAGCTTAAGAATAATATTAATAGTAAATAGCAGACGAAGAATTGGAATTTAAAATGACTTATTCTTTCATGTATACAGAGAAATCTGAGTGACTTAACTCTACGCTTTGTAAATTCAATAAATCATAAGAAAAAGTTGATTTACCAGAAACAACTATCATATTTACCTGTTTAATGCTTTTAAGATTATAATTAATTGTAGAATTTAAATAAAAAACGTGTTGCTAATGGTAAGATATCTCGCTATTTAGTATTATTTTTACAACTATACTATGTTTGAGAGTGTCTTCCCTTTACTTCCTTTATAAAGTTTACCAATTTAAAATTATCAAAACGATAAGGCCATCATCATCTAAACAGAACTTTTGGAATAAAATTAAAAATTAAAATCTAATTCTAATCCAGTGGATGATCAAAAGATTAAAATTGTTCCATGCTCTGGCACCACTTCCAAAAAGAAAAATTAAAAAATGACTTCAATACCAAAGAAATAAAGTCAATAATGCTAAAAGGATTCATTTACAGAAAAAAGGAACATCATCCCGAACAACATTAACCATATTTTGGCTTTTGTGCAGCGAAAAAGTAAGTCTTCATTAATTGTTTAAAAAATTATTAGAAATTAAGGGGAAGGTTCTAAAAAATTTACCTCCAAAAATTTTTATTGCTATCAGTGTTATCTAAAAGATAAATTACAAATTCATGTAAACAAAAACACTTTAGAAACCATCACAAATCATCTTTAAATTCATTCAGAGATTTTCACTATAGAGGAGCAATTGTTTTATAATAGAGTTTGCAGAATAGCAATTTTCTATTACCTCAGGCATATGGCTCTACTCACAACTTTAAATTCTAAAAGACTCAAGTAAACCAGTAAAAATGATCACCTAAGGGCCCAGAGAATTCTTATGAAATTCCTACAACAACACCATCCTAATATATGAAATTTTAGGATGTGATATATTCATCATTGATTAATTTTGTTTTTCCAGGGGTTGACTCTTAATATTATCATCTTAAATTCTTCATAAATTAAACTGATATTGTTTAGTAAATTTTATTTTCTGTATCTGTTGTAATATATCATTCAATATAATACAAAATTTTAAGCAAATAGCATAGACTCGTTTTATAATTAAAACTAAAATTCTCAAGAGTTTCATGCTAGAGGGGCAAAGTTCTGGTCAAAAATCAAGGAATCATTTATAAATACGATTGCTTAATAACAAATTTCTTATTTTAAACCAATTTATCATAATATATTGAATTTTGCAAAAACGCATACATATTCAGCCAAAATCATTTTTTTTGTATTTTTTAAACTTTTTTAAAATTTTGCTTTATGAAGAATAAATTTGAATTTATCTTTCATCATTAGATGATGTAAACTTGATCTTTATGCATTCGCACTCAATAAAATATCAAAATTAACCAAGAAAAATGCGATCTCACCTTTATAAGTTTAAGAATATTTTAAAAATATGTATAGTCTTAGAAGAGGGAAATTTAAAATTTTTGATATTTAAGCTGGTCATTACAAGATAGATTGGTTGCGATAAAGAAAAAGGGATGTGCAAAATATAGAAATAATTGTGTTTCAATAGATAGCTGTTATTGAATTCTCTTACTGAAGTCATCAATGATTCTAAACATAAGAAAATTAAACAACTCAAAAATAATTTAATAAATGCTAACCTTTTTAAACATTTTATCATATTGTCCCAGCATTATTTAAATATTTTTCTAATTTTATCTTGTAATAACATAAATGCGGCAAAAACTTGATAATTTTAAAAAGGAAATACGACGGAAAGAAATTGAACAGTATTTCTACGAAAAAAGAAAAGATGTCGCTAATCACCTTTAAGCTAAATAAAAGACATTTACCATCAATTAATAAGTGTACCCTCAATAATCTCGTAAATGTTATCTTCCAGATATGGGCTCTTTGGAAGTCAATAATTAAAAATTAAAACAGACTGAAATGGACGTATATGAGATATGGAAGATGGATTTAACCAATCTTGAAGAGTATTTAAGCATTGGTTAGTATGAAAAAATACTGTCAATTATGAATGAAGTATACTACACTCTCAAAAAAATAATAAATCCTAATGGAGCTCTCTATTCTAAACAATCAGATATTTACAACTATTTTTTGAGAACAAATTTTTTAGGAAATATGGTAAAATGTATTCTCTTAGCTCATAAATAAAAAGTTTCATCAGGGTAGTAATAAATTGATGCAGGCTATTCCAAAACCTATCAAAAAGGATGATAGACATTCTGCAAATAGTGATCCAATACTAGCCAACTAAATTTACAGAATCAATATTTCTTTAAAGCAATTTGTTGTTGCTTTTACGATTGTGTATTGACGAACCAAAGTTAGATAAATCTCACCTCTCAAAAGTACTAATGATAAATAGTTAGATCATAAATATTATTGTGCATATGATTTGCGTAAGCGATAATGAAACAGGAAAACTCTTCGGAATTCTTAATAATATGAATAACTAAACCTTCAATTTTGGTGCACCTTTTTACAACATCTCTAAAATATTGGTTAAGCCTACTGAATAAATTACGATTAATTTTATCATTATGATGAAATTTTATCTTTTAAGAATTGAGGATTATAAAAAATAAGCAAAAATTAAGAAAAATTAAATACAATAAATTTCAGTCAATTTGAGTCCACATCAATTGGATATATCGTCTTAAATCGCTATAAATTCTTATCACTATTTTGTAAATCAAGATCTACGTTTCATAACAAACATAGATGATTTAGTCAGCTTGTAATAATCACTAGAACTCGTTAGACTTCAAATTTAATTGGGAATTATGAGTAGTAAATTTATTGATAGAATTGATTACAGGAAAATGATTGATCTTCTGAGTTTAAAAGACTTTCCTTGCTAAATTAAGGTAAAAATATTGTCGTTAATTGATCATCTAATCTTTAGCGATGAAAACGATAAATACAGTTTTGGCTTTATTAAAAACTGTGATTTGCTTCCAACTTTATGGAGCCTGAGAAAAGATTATCTAGGGTATGTTCTGAATATTTTTACAAATATCGCTTATAGTAGACAATTCAAATCAGACCTGAATCCTTATGTACACAATATCTTTATTACACTTAAATATGAGTCAAATAATATATTAGTCTTTAATTTCATTTACAATTGGTTTAGTTCGCAAGATTTTGAAGTCTTAGAGTCACGAGATAAACTTATTTTACAACTTTTGAGAGACTCAACCTAAACTCATGAACAAATTATCAACATTGAGTCTTTATTATGGTTAAGGCTTGTCTAAAAAGGAGAGTGCAATGTTCCTTTAAGAATTCTTAATATGGACAATGACAGTGTCAGATTCATTAAAGAGCATCTACTTAAAACAGATTATGCTCTTTGATTACTAGATTCTTTATAAATATGTCTATATATTAATTTGTAAAATACGTTTTATAGCATTTATCTTTATTTTTGAAAACTTTTTATAAAATTAGACTTCTTTCAATATTGAATAAACTAAGCTCCAAATGTACTTAATACAAAATATTGAATTTGTTACTATAATTAGCTTAATAATATTAACTGCGCTCCATCTGCAAACAATGAATTTTGGCATCATATAAAAACTTGCTAAATGTATTGTACGACCACCGAGAATTGCTTATAGTTTGGAAGAAATGGGTAAGGCTAAATTTATAAAGGCCCAGCTAACTTTGAGCTGCAAAATAGAGTCTACGAAAGAGAGGATTTTACAGTGCTTAACAATCGATCGCTCTAATTGAAGTGTTCTTTCATTAAAGACAAGTATGCCCCGACTGCCAGGTAAACAATTGTCTTTCTCCATGCGAATAGCTCATCCCGACTTATTATGTACTTTTGTTCCGACAAAGCAACAATTATGTCGACATCTTTTTGCCATACTTCGATTTATTGAGCTTTGATTTCGCAGGCTGCGGACTTTCTGAAGGCGAGTTTGTGACTTTGGGTTTTAATTAAAAAGAAGACGTTTATTCTGTCATTAAAAAAGTGAGAGAAAGGCATGGAGTTAAAGATATTATACTATGGGGGAGAAGTATGGGCGCTGCCACAGCTCTACTTTATGCGGCTAAGTATAAAGGAGTAAAAGCGATCGTATCTGATAACTCGTTCAGTGATTTATAGGAATTGGTAAATGAGCTCAGTGAAGATTATTTGCCAATTCTTCCGAGTTTCCTTGTAAATACAATAATGGACAGCATTCAGGAATATATCGAATAAAATATATGGAAAAAATAGCTGACAACGTTCAATATTCGGAAGCTTAAGCCCATTACGGTTATTTAAAAGATAGAATGCCCGATCTTTTTCATAAGCAGCATCCAGGACAGTTTTGTAAATTCAAAACATACAAAAAAATTGCATATAAAGGCTAAAAACTATAAAAAACTATAGCTGGTTGATGGCGATCATAATGATTTGAGAAGTGATGAAATAAAATAAAAAATTCTCAAATTTTTAATAGATCTCAACATAAAATCACCTTAGAGGAAATCGCTTAAGGAAAGGACAAACATATTCAAATACAATAATGGATAAAAATGGAAAATAGCTTATAAAGAAACAGAAAATAAATTTAAAGTTGAACCTCGAAAATCATTGAAATTTAGTGATAACTCACTCACGAAGAATTCTGTTGAGCTTTAAAGATAGATGAAATGGAATAAAATGACTAATTCTTCAAATGAGGCTTATATTCCCCTGCAAAATAAGCCAATGATAGAGTCTTTTTATTAAATCAAACATAGAGAAGATCATATTTAAAGTTGCGAAGGACGTGAACCAAGTAAAGTAAAGCGAAGAAAAATATTTACAGGGATTGACTACTTTACCAAGCATATTTCCTGAATTATCTTGATTTCATTTAGCTTTATTAAATTGCGACTATAATTTAAGGTAGTAAGTATTTCTATTAGCGGCCTTACATAAATACTTGTAAATAATGGCAATCTATCTTTCAATCAAAGAGAGTATTTCTATTATTCGGAAGACAATTAATCGTCAAAACCTTAACAAAATTCAATTAAATATGATAGCTGCTAAAATTAAGTGTGTTATAAAATTTTGTTGCTTTTTGCTTCAATATTTTGAAAAGGTCAAAAAATATGTCATTAAAACTTAATAAAAATTGATAAATTTAAATTGTGTTTTGGTACAATAATATTGTCCAAGAAATTTGTAACAAATTCCGTCAAATCAATATCCACCAGAAAGAGAACTTCCGAAAAAAACACGTCAAGGAAGCGATTTTAAGTTGGTTAAATAAAATCAACTTCAACAAAGCAAGAAAAAGAATAAACCAACTAAAATAAACTTAATTACCGCGCCAATCATTAAATAGATAACTCAATTATCAACATCAAAATCCTCTATCAAATAGTCGGAAAAACAATATGCATGATGAACAACATTTGGGTCTTCAAAATCCTTATGATTAATAGTAATTAGAATTACATGCATCATAATTACGCTAATTTCATGAGAGAAATCAAAGATAAGAACAGGAATATAATGAAAACTAAAGGGTTGGGGTTGGGTGATTAATTTTTAAAAATTTAAACAAATAATTGTCAATTTTTTGAGTTTTTATACTTAAGGAAAAGAGATAAAAAATAAATTGATTTGATAAATAAAGATATAAAGACGAATCTATATCACTTTATTCTTTAAATCCAAGCCTGAGGTTACCGGTAGACGTCAATGAACAGTATCAGCAATAGGACCATCGTTAGGACGAGACCGGGGACAACGTATTTTGATTTATTCCATCGGATTTTGTTTTCGATGCCAACCGTGATGAGAGCAGATAGAATAAAACCCATCACAATGTTCAAAAAGTTATTAACTGGAAAAACATCCATTCTAATCACCAGCATATGAAAAAGATACCATGAATAACTGACCTTTCCGATGAATATTGTTATCCTGTTTCCCAATATCAAATCATTGAAAATACCGTTTTTGAAATGAATGAATGCTGCTGTGCTGAATACAACAAGTATATTCCACTTCTTCTACCGAACATGAGCGTCCTGCTTTGCTAAAGCTGTAAATATACAAATGACTGCTATGGTGGTAATGATTCCATTTATACTCAAAAATGTCTTGCAATAAGTTATTAATCTTTTAGGAGTCTTTTATTAAGTTTTTTAATGATTATTTGTTGGCTACATCGCTTGATATTACTGTTATTTCTTTTAGAGTTTTTTTTCTTAATAATATGCCAAGCTGCAACCAACCAAAATTTACCAAAATAGAAGGTCTCCTCCATTTATAAAGTACACAATTAATACAAAACATAAGATAGCGGCAATTCCAAGAGCTAATAATCCTTTCCACATTGGAAGATTCCAAAGTTTTGTTACAAAAAGCGGCCAAAAAAGATAAAACTGTTATTATAGTCCCAGAGTCCAGAGTACTTGAGCAGGATTCCCTGATGCATCACCAGTTTCATATTTATATATTAAATGGAGATTGACTGCCATTAAAGTTCCTGCAATCAGTGTTTTAACTGCTGATTGCAATTATTCGGCATTGTAAGTTATGCTGAAAAGATACAAAGAATAGAGAAGCATAGTTATTAAGGCAGGAAAAATTCTTCTGACTCTTCTGCCATAGAATTTGGAATAGGAAAATGATTTTTATTTTCTAAGTTATCTGAAAATAATTTTAGAGATTAAATACCCGGACATACAAAAGAAAATATCTACACCCATATAACCTCCCCTAATACGAGAAGAGAAACGATGATGAAGCACCACTGCCAATACTGCTAAAGCTCTGAGGCCATCGATATCTGGTCTATAGACTCCGGCTGAAGATTCGTGAGGAGTATTTGAGTGAACTTTCATTGTTTATTCTTTAATTGTATCCTACATTCCGATTTAAGTAGAACGTTATCTATGTTTAATGAGGCTTACTCAATAATCTCTGCTTTTTTAATGTCTTGAAAAGTCATCTCCATTTGATTCTTCGTATAAGATTATTACAAATGGGAAGATATCATAAAATAAAATGGTAACGATAATGCATTGAACTTTAAAAAAATCAATAAAAAAAAGATAGAAAGATATAGAAGCAAATATTGCTGATTTTGTGTAGAATTAATGGAATCAAATATTCCAATCAATCATTTTAATATTATCTAATATCGAGCCAAAGAGAATAAAATTTCCTTAAATACAAAACAGCGGCAAAAATAACAGATAAATGAGAATCTGCTCCCTCTCATTAATTGCTAATTTTTTATAAAAGCTATAATCTTAAATATTTGCTCCTCGAGACCCTGGAAAAATAGGAAGCGGCCACAATGAATTTTGGCATCATATAAAAACTTGCTAAATGTATTGTACGACCACCGAGAATTGCTTATAGTTTGGAAGAAATGGGTAAGGCTAAATTTATAAAGGCCCAGCTAACTTTGAGCTGCAAAATAGAGTCTACGAAAGAGAGGATTTTACAGTGCTTAACAATCGATCGCTCTAATTGAAGTGTTCTTTCATTAAAGACAAGTATGCCCCGACTGCCAGGTAAACAATTGTCTTTCTCCATGCGAATAGCTCATCCCGACTTATTATGTACTTTTGTTCCGACAAAGCAACAATTATGTCGACATCTTTTTGCCATACTTCGATTTATTGAGCTTTGATTTCGCAGGCTGCGGACTTTCTGAAGGCGAGTTTGTGACTTTGGGTTTTAATTAAAAAGAAGACGTTTATTCTGTCATTAAAAAAGTGAGAGAAAGGCATGGAGTTAAAGATATTATACTATGGGGGAGAAGTATGGGCGCTGCCACAGCTCTACTTTATGCGGCTAAGTATAAAGGAGTAAAAGCGATCGTATCTGATAACTCGTTCAGTGATTTATAGGAATTGGTAAATGAGCTCAGTGAAGATTATTTGCCAATTCTTCCGAGTTTCCTTGTAAATACAATAATGGACAGCATTCAGGAATATATCGAATAAAATATATGGAAAAAATAGCTGACAACGTTCAATATTCGGAAGCTTAAGCCCATTACGGTTATTTAAAAGATAGAATGCCCGATCTTTTTCATAAGCAGCATCCAGGACAGTTTTGTAAATTCAAAACATACAAAAAAATTGCATATAAAGGCTAAAAACTATAAAAAACTATAGCTGGTTGATGGCGATCATAATCTTTTATTGTTCGGAAGACAATTAATCGTCAAAACCTTAACAAAATTCAATTAAATATGATAGTGTCTAATTAAGTTTATTATAAAATTTTGTTGTTTTTTGCTTCAAGATTTTGAAAAGGTCAAAAAATATGTCATTAAAACTTAATAAAAATGGATAAATTGAAATTATGTTTTGGTACAATAATTATTGTGTTTATTAATAATAATGCGCTTAATAAAAGTTTGACAAACATTTGAATTAATTTAAATAATTCTTCAAGTTATTTCAGTGGAAATCTTTCAGCAGGTAATAATTTAAAAATTAATGCTATTTTTACATAAAAATTAAAATTAAAAAATGTTCTAATCCTCCCTTTTAAATTTTGATCATTTTCCAACCATTATTGTATAATTACGAATATACAAATCATTAATCTTCATTAGTGATCGACAAAAGCAGTTCAATTAAAAAATCATTTAATTCCAAAAACCCTTTAAACAGATATTTTTACAATAAAACAGACCTTTTCAAGTTTTGATATTCATCAATTAAAGGATAATATAATAACTGATATTTATCCTTTAATGTATGTTAATTCATTCTTGATTATCAAGATCTTATTTGCAAAAAACAATACGACTTATGGATTGTTTTTATTTTAAAAAAATCTTTAAATTTCGTGATTTTTTAATTTTTTAATTTTTTATGAGATATTCGAAGTCCAATCAATTTAAAGCTTAAATTATTTGGTATATTACTTGGGACTATTTTAAAAATAGTTTTGCGCCATTATTTTTAATTTATTTAATACCCTAAAATGTTGGAAACCTCAAAAATATTCCAAAAGAGCCCCTCTAAAATTCGCAAACCAATCAGTAATACTTTTCCATTCTATTGTTTAATTTTTTAAAACTTTATTTAGGTAAGAAAACATTTAATCCCTAAAAGCGAAAATTCCAATAAGATAGCCAATTGATCAAGGAAGTTAAGAACGATGAGATAGGCTTTACAACTCCCCTAAAGTTAAAGACAAACATTTATACCATATTTGAATCTTCCACTTCTTATATCTTAGATGATATGAACTCTATAGCCTTTAGTATTTTTATTTTAATCAAGCCAATGGTAGAATCTACAATCTTTTTAAAATTAAGCCCAGAAACTCAAAAGAAAGGAGTGCTAAGTGTAAATGTTTAAAGTCCAAATGTGAGGCTCGTTATTGTGAATGTTTTTCTAATGGAAAAATATGCTCTATGGAATGTTCCTGTATTAATTGCAACAATATTTCAGAAGAAAGATACCAAAGTATCTCAAAAGCTTCTAATCGAAGAGAAGGCAGTGGCTGTAAATGTTCCAAAAGTGGATGTCTTAAAAATTATTGCGAATGTTTTCAGAAAGGATAGAGTTGCATCCTAAATTGCAAGTGTACAAACTGTGGCAATTATTTATGATTTTATAGTTCATTATTCATTATTGACTGCTGCTGCTTGAATATAGAATCTTTCTTGAATAATTATGGATGCTGAAGAATGAATTATAATGCATGCATTATTATTTTTGTTTATACCATATTTTTTTGCTATCAAAACGATTGAAGATAGTTTCTATTTCGTTTTGGATATAATTCCTGATGAGATTCAGGCAATGGTAATTGCATTTATTAATCATTCGCGACTATTGATCATCGCCATGAATGGTCAATCAATAGATTATCACTTTGGTGTGAATTTATAATTTATTGAAATGACTGTTGGCTCTTTGAGTTTTAGCTTTCCTATGATCTACTCGATATTTAATATTTGGAGTTTCAAATCATTTATGCAAAAAATATACAATTCATATCTATATGCTTACTGATAATTTTAAACAATAACAATCTCAATTATTCAACAAAATCAAGATGATTAAGAATCACGATGACTCTACTTATTCTGCCTTCAAATATTTTAACAACAGCTATATATTGAAAAAATAAATAAAAGATATTTAAAATTAAAGTAATCTTCATCAATAACGCTATATCATAGTTTATTGAAAGAAATAATTTAATTATCTTTTTACTTTAATATTTTCTATTTATAATTCAAATTAACAACTTGATAATTTCATTGAAAGTATAAATAACAGTTGATCGAAAAATAATAATATTCAGATGCTTCCAGGAAAAGTTACATTCGCTGAACAAATGAAATATATCAATAAACCCATCGAACAGCTTTGCAGACAACATCAAAAATAAGCTAAGTACTTCTGCTCGAAAACTTAATGTCAGAATTATACATTTCTTTGTTAGTTTTGTAAAAGAAATAATGCTCATACTCATGTTGATTAAATTCAGGATTTTTATGGGTGGATGGAAACTATTGTACAAAGAATCAATGATCTCAAATCCAGTGCAAATAGAATTCTCCAGACTCAGTATGAGCCAAGGAATATAAGAGGAGACTTTCAGTTTTATCTTTTGGAACTAAAGAGAGTGTTATCGATTATTGAAGGCATGGAACAGAAGATGGCTGAAGTAATCAAAGATAGCAAGTTAAAGATAATAAACTACATTCGTAAATATTAAAATTTTGGATAAAACAGAGCATCTGCTTTTGCACACCTATACACTAACCCCTTTATTCTCGTAAACAAGGTCAACAGCTAAAAAAACGATGATTTTATAATAGATCTTAAAAAGGTATTTCGGGGGGATTCTGCATAGACTATTGATTCTTTTAATCCCAAATATGAACTTCTCAATCTTCAGAGTAAATTAAAAACAATCGCCTCTAATAACAATACTTAAATATTTAATTTGCCCAAATAAACTAATAAACTCCCTGAAATTGTAGTGGCTGAAAAAATGAGTCTTTAATGTGAGAGTAAACCAGAAAAAGTATTTTCTAAAGGTGAGATTTTGATGGTCGGATTTAGAGGTTTCACTCAGTTAGTCAAAATAAAAACCAAACAGTTAAGTGAAAAAATTGAAAAAACATTTTCAAAGTGTTCTTCATTAATCATTGAAGGACAGCATAATTTTATCGCTATTAATAGCATGAACAATAATGAACTCTATATTAGTGTCAACAAAAAATCAGAAAATATTGTATTCGATTTTAAAATATCTTCAATCTTACTCTACTTATGTGCCACCAAATATTATTGCATTCTTGGCAGAGATGAAGGGAAAATTGTTATTGTTGATATACAAAGTAAGCTTATTGTTGCTACTCTACAATAGGGACACAACTCTAAAGTATAATTTTTACAGCCTTGGGCAAGCTAACTCAAGTTGTTAGCCTGTGGAAAAAATACTCCCGTTAGTGTTTATAAAATAATAACGAAAAATGACGAAGTAAGCCTTGCCTATCAAGAGTAGTTAAAATTTCCACTGAGTGAAATACATCAGTTTCAGACTTATGGAAGTTTCTTAATTATGCTGACTACCAACAGGAATATTTATGTGTATGATCTTGTTCTAAAACTGCATTATAAAACAAGTCTTAAAGATTACAGCAGGGATTTTGATATGCTTTCTGTGATTGAGGAAACAGAAACTCATCTTGTGTTGGTAACTCATAATCAAGGAGAAAATATGTTATACAGCTGGATTATCTAAAAGCATCGCCCAGAATTGATCAAAATTGATCAACTCTACTTTGCATCAAGCGGATAGGTGCAGTTCCAAGAGTTGAACGGTAATGATGTGTGGCTCATACGAATGATGGAAAGTGACCAAAAGCTCATCAACTTCAATTTGCTTGTTACTTGATATAAAATAAAATGATATTCTCATTGATTTTTACTATAATCTTCATGTATCATGATGGTAATGACAATTTTGTTGGCGTAGACAGGGACTTTAACTACTTAACGACATTGCGGAAGAATCTGAAAAAAAGTCTTAAGTACGATAAAAAGTTACGTCAATGAAGTTATTTCAGAAGAAGACTGTGAAGGGATTGCTAAAAGATTATCTTTCTACAAAAAGGCAGGAAAATATAATTTTGGGTATTTTTTGTCAGCAATTATAAATAATTCCATTAGATAAGGCGTAAAAATAGGAAAAAATTGAATATTGATCGATGAAGATAATTGTTATGTTGCTAAGTATGCGTTATTAGCTATTTGATTTACAAACCTTTAAAAAGATACAATTTAAAATGCTTTATAAATATATGAGGCCAAATTAATTTATTACAGGTTGCTGTTTCCAAACATCTCATAGCTTGATTTCTCATTGCACAGTTCCGATCTTATCATATTTCATCTCAGTCCCGTGAATCTGCATAGAATAGTCAATCGAAAAGAAAAGAAAATTCTCAAATTATAAACCAAGTTTATTTAAAAAAGAGAGAGTCTAAGCTTTAGAAATTAGTTAAGACGTTAATTTTTTTTTTAAAAAAAAATGGTATTGTGAAAAGGAAAAATCACTTATGAAAATAGGAAAACATCTCTAACCTTGATTTAAATTTAAAATTTGAAATTTGAAATTCATTTTTATATAGTATAAGTATCAATGTAGTACGTTCAGAGTCCTAATTGTGGATACAAGAATTATCAAGAAGTTGGAAACGCCAATGATTTGTTCGGGGTCATTGATTCCAATATCAAAATACAACCAGGGCAGGTCGCCTATGAAGTAAATCCAATGTTACAGCCTAACGATCATGGATCTATTAAAAGTAAGATTCGATTTGAACTTATTGAATCAGCTGCTGAAAGATAACTTGCCAAGAAGCAAAAATAAATGCTTAGTGAGGAAAGGTTTTTGACACTGTTTACAAAAGAAGAAATAAAAAATCTAGAGATAGATTGGCAAGTTTTTCAAATTGGATAGTTTGATGATTCTGCTAACCGTCAGGCTATGAAAAGAATTAAGAATTTTATGTTTAAAAAGATGTAAGAGAATATGAGTGAGGAATGTAAAGAGCTATGCTATAAGATATTGGTCTTGGATGCCAACAGAAAGAACATACACTACGATCGCTTGGAAAAAATGGCCTCTAATTTTTTCCAAGAAAAGTTTCCTAAATGTAAGATTGAAGTAAAGGATAAGATTATTGGTGTTCATTTGGGCAATATATTCAAAATTTATCCATAAAATGGAAAGTCCCTCACCTACTATGTCAAAACACATTCAGGTGGTCAAGCTGATCCTTTTAGTAGAAGCAGTTGGCCAATAATGATACTAAATCCTATAGAACCGATGGCTTATAAAATTTTATAAAAACTTGGTTTTGGTTGTGAATCGCATTTTTTTGGTAGAGACCTGAAGAATTTCTATATAGCAACAAAAGATGCAGGATCTGATGGTCTTTACTTAAGTTATGGACAGTGTCTGAAAGGTACTGAAGACTATTCAAAGATGGTTGAGTCGGAAGATTTTTAAAACGGCATTTTTTGCATAAATTTGCTGTCTAGTATTCTACGGCTAACCGATCTATCCAGAAATCCTGATAACTTTGGTTTTATAAAAATATCTGACGGCTGGCATATTAAAGCAATAGACTTTGAAGTAACTCCAAGGAATAAACATTATTATACACTTGGATCATGCTTTGGAGGGCTCCTTGAAGGTTGTACATCGTTTTCAGACCGAGATGACGGTAGATGCAATATATTTAAAGAAGAAAAAGAAAACCTTGGAAAAATAGCGAAGAGAATATTTGTAAATAAATTTAAAGATTTTAACGACATTGCAGATGAATCTGAAAGAGATGTTGTAAGTGCGATTGACAGTAACGTTCATAAAGAGATTTCAGAGAAGGACTATGCAGACATGCTTGAGAAATTATCTTCATACAAGGAGGCAGTAAAGAACAATTTCGCTATATTTTGTGGACTATTAAAAATAACTTAACTCGTCAAGTGCATTGAAATAAAGAAAGGATATGAATATGATATATGAAGATAATATCTATGCTGCTAAGGATGTTTTATTAATTACTTAATTTTACTTTCTGCAATAAGATACAATGATAATGCCATGAAAAAATGATTAAATACTGGCCATATCAATCTCTCTTAATTAGGGTTGCTGTTGCCGAATATTTCCTTGCCCGACTCCAAAAAAT
>Ga0302186_10000845_pt1 | contig 26556 bp, 17 predicted proteins | sample II_Bog_E1_2_FD_198782 | JGI IMG/M metagenome (GOLD analysis project Ga0302186, IMG submission 198782) | Peat permafrost microbial communities from Stordalen Mire near Abisko, Sweden - II_Bog_E1_1 | ecosystem: Environmental > Terrestrial > Soil > Wetlands > Peat | place: Sweden: Abisko... | reverse complement strand
TATTTTATCCAAATATTTATGATTTTATTGAGGCATTTCATATCATCGTTATCACTCGATCAATTATTATCTGCCTTTTATAAAGGTTTACTCAAAGAACATAAATTAACATTTTCCTCTTTTCGTAATAATATCCAAATGCTTCTTATTGCTCATTATAAAGCACTAAAATTGATTTTTGATTTTAATAATATTATAGTTTATACTCAACTCTCCTTCTGATGGAAGATCAGCCGCATTGCACCAATTCTACTTCTGATTTAGACATTTCAATGGATACGACAACCATTTTAATAATCTTCGTTTAAATATTCATCGCCATCATCTATCTCATCAGCCTTCTATTTATCGTAATCCGTAGAGCTAAAAAACTGATTTAACTTCGCAACCGTAAGTATTATCTTATTATATCTTTCTATATTGCGTCCAAACTCATACTCTGTGCTATACTCTTAATAAAAATCCTAGCCGGTTTTCCAAATAAATGGACAGATATTTGTCCTTCATAAATTGAAACTATCTTTAAGACAGGGCTGATCTTAGCAGATTTTTCGATAATCGAATTGTTCCTGATTTCGCTTGAGTCATATTTCGTATTATGTTTTTCAGCGATGACTGACGTCTTCATAAAAGTATTTGATAATTAATTTAGAAGCAAACTAAAATGTTCACGCTCGGTCTCAAAGGAATGCAAATAATAGTCATTTTAATAATGCTTGTGCCTCTCATTTTTTTTAATATCGGCCAGCTCAAATACAATATCGTCAATGGAATTAGTTTAGGACTTAATTCTTTAATTGTACTTCTGTTTCTCATGACGGTTTTATATCTCAATTTCAAAATGACCGGCATCATGATGGAATCAAATCTCAATCTAGTTATCAAACGCATTTATAAAGTACAAGTCATCATCCTTATCAGCCGAGGTTTTATCATTGCTTTCTAAATATTAGTCTCTGACTACGTCACACATTCTTTTCAAGAATTTTTGGCTCCAATGATAAATGACTAATATGAAGTGGCACTGGGGTTAGTTTTTGTTGGAACTGTTGTGCTCATTCTCCTTTCTGAGGGATTACCCATTATGTATAGTCTAAGACACGCAGTAGTGGAAGCCTTAAACTATAAATCTAGTGTTTTCCAATTTAAATAAAGTATATTTACTGATCATACTTCAGATTTGTAAGATTCTTTGCTTGACAAACAAGAAATCCAATCTTCTCAAAACGTCGAATAAAACGAAATGAGGCTCACCTACTTTAGGCATCTGGAGGATCTACACATCGACAAAGTCGATTCCATTTGGATTTGTAAAAAGGGAAGGCGCGAGGGAAAAGAATATCTTATCAGAATATCCAAACATTAAATCTCAAGTTTCATATTCGAGGACATCTAAAACTAAATTTCACTTTGGAACGAACTCAATTTAAAATCTCTTTCCAAAATATCGTACTTTTGCTAGGGATAAATCATTCATCTTGTTGAGAAATATCATCAGATTAATTTAGATTCCAAAGTCACCAATATCCACGGCGAAACAGAACTGTTAAAAGTTGCACTGCAATTAGCTGAGGCCGTCTCTGAATTTCATACTAATGATATAGTTCATGGATGTCTTTCCCCTGACCATATATTTTTTGAAAATTCTCAGGTGATTCTCAATGGTTGTGGACTTCATAGTTTAAGGAAGTACCTATCTCTAATCACGGGGTACACAAACAAAAAGATATATACAGCCATTGAGCTTCTAGTTGATAAGAATAATGTAATTTTGAAGCCAAAAAAATCAGCAGATATTTACTCTTTTGGGATGATTCTATACGAAATAATAACAAAAAATAGACAATACAGACAAATTCCCTTGAAATAAATTCAATCAAAATTTGCTTCCTAAAACTTCCGACCAAAGCTCCCTGAGCAAATAAAGACTTAAGTAAAAAACCTGATCCGTCGTTGTTGGCATGAGAGTGCTGAGCGTCGTCCTTCGATTGAATAGGTAATTGATTGTTTGCGTTCGCAGTTATGAATCATGATTTTGTTTATAATCGAATGAAAGAATATAATTTGTTCCTTGATATATTTGGTAATATTAATTTAAGGAACATATCAAGGAATAAAAAGAAAAATGAGCTTTCCAAATAGTAACTCCACGCCGCTTCTAGCTAAAGTTAATTAGAATGAAGGACTCTGCTCACTCCAACTACTTGAGCCTGATAAATAACCACATTTTGGGGACGCATAATTTTCAAAAAGGGATAAACGAACCTATGGGATGCCTCCAGTCAATAATTTTATACAAAAAACCTATGCTCTTTTGCAGGAAAAGAAATTTTAGAGTATAGTCAGCTGGGCTAATAACTCAGAAATATCCCCACCATTCCGAGCTGCCCGCTATTAAGAAGATACTCAACATTTTGGAAACAAGTCTTGTTCCAATAAGGTGTGCTCCTTTCGAATCCATAACGTGAAAGCATTTGAGTAATTGGTATTGCCTCAGTATTTTAAACATTCAAATCTGTCATCCTTTGTTCGCCAAGTATACCCACTTTAATTTAGCTCAACATGTACAACTTCCATAAAGTCAGAGGAGATAAAAATTAATATGAGTTTTAACATTAAAAATTCTCAAGATTTAGGCCTGAATTGCTGTGTGAAATCAAAAGGAAACAAGTATAATCAACCGCAAATATACCTTCAATTTGTCTGATCTCAAATCCAGAGCTTCAAGCTCCTTTGGGTTAAAATATAAAAGAAACTGTTCAAACCTAAAAAGCACAAATCGCTTCGATTAGTTCGCCATACATCTCTGAATAAAAAATACCAATATCTCTTCAATAAATATATGAGTCTCCTGATAAGAAAGAAAACTCTTTAAAAGCATCGAGCAATGATCCATAACAGTTATCCATTAAACTCGCATAACTGCAATAGCAAAATCGTAATTTTAAAAAATTAAAGCAAAGCAAGCTGATTCTCTTAAAACAGCTCACATGCACCAATAAAAACAATATGATTAACAAATTTAACAAAATTATCATGTCAGCCATCACGTCTAAAATCAAACAAGATCTCCCAGAACTGCCAGCTTAAAGAAAGGACAATGAGAGTAAGTCGATGGGAATGAATGAACTAATAGAACATATCATGGACGAATCCGCTGCCAAATCATTTCTTTAGTATCAGACATCTACTGATGAACTGTTTAAAACAGAAAATAACTCCAAGAATGAGGAGATAATGCCTGATCGCTGATGATAAACTTTTATGATTCAATGACTTATCCAATTAAATTATATAATTTATTTAAGTTGATGATTGCATCATATATTTTATCCGCTGCTGAACTGTTCAATAACTTTCTTTGCGCTCTCAATGGTTGTTTTTCTTGTCTCAATAGATTTATCAACAACAGTTAAAATGCTGTCGATGTCAGTCTACAATTATGTCAATACCTTTTCGACTTATCCTTCAGTATCTCCTTCACCCATTGCGGGGAACCATTCAACATCTTCCCCATGCACTTTCTGATTAATCTCATATTAAAGACCAGTAAATTCTGTTGCATCTTTAAGCCTCAAGCAATACAAGTAGTACAAATAATTCCAGATAAAATGACTTTGAGTATGATTGTAAAAATTAGAGCCCGATCGTTCCATCTGAATAAATAAATACATACGCATGCCTTATCCATACCACAAATATAACATAGATTCTTCTTGTCTTCAAATCTTGCACTGTCTTATTATTTCAACTCAGAGAATGCATCAATCATGATACCTCCTACGATGTTCTGGAAAAGCATTTACATAAATACTACATACACAATATCGAATATAAATCTCCAAGGAGCAAATGTGTCCATATCATCTCCGATCGCACCGCTTGTATAAAGCTCAAGAACGCATCCGATTATATCTTCACAAGCTTACTCGGGCAATTACTATTCCCATATGACGGGTGTGTAGGTATTGAGAGAGATGACGTTGAATACAAGAATGAAAACCCCCGCTAAGAAAGACAGCAATGCCAGTTTCTTGAAGTTATTTAGAATGGCTTTGAAAATGTTCGTCAATTAGGAAATATCTGTAAAAATATCGAACAAATGAATGGTATACCATTCCACTCCTACAAAATTGCCCAAGAAAGTTGCAACGACAAACATCACAATTGATATAAATCCAGATTCGTATTGTGATATTGAGTAAGCGCTAATTATGAAATTTTAAACGAAGTAATTCTTCATAATTTTTTATTTGATTGTGGCAGCCAAAGGCTGAAACAGGGCAAATAGCATTTTAAAGTAACCCAGCAAAAGATCCCATCCTTAAAGCTATCTATATTATTTCTTCTTTGTTTATGGCTCAGCACTCCCTCCCGATTACTATCTGCTCGGGGCGTAAAATTTCTTCATAGCTAAAGGTTTCCTTAATTTAAGCCAGATAAATATAAACCATACTGTTGTTATTAGCTGTGAAGCCGCAGCAATTCTCAAAATAAACTCAGCGACAATAGTATTGTACGTAAATGTTGATGTCATTTCTTAAGTGTCATGATCGACTACAATAAAGAATAACATTAAGAAGCAAATGAAGAAGGATATGTTCCTTGCCAACTTCCTTACTTGCGCTGCATATTCTGAAGTGATTTCGAAGGGAATCGTTGTATTAATGATGGGAATGGTAATCTGTCCGTATTTTAGTTGATAGTTAAGTTATATTTCATCATAAACCTATTATCTTATTGCCAGAAGAGTAACTTGCTTATCTCTCTGGGTTTCTCTTTTTACCCCCATCATGATGCTGTTTTTAGTTTATTCTGCTAAGTAAGAAAACACAGGGTGCTTTGGGAAGTAAAGAAATTGGCATCCTTTTTGCTTGCCATTATCCGAACTTATTTCAATCGACAATATGTATCTATCGAACAGCTGTAAAAAGGCTTCAATATGAGGATAGCCACAATCAAGAGTGGAAACGTACTGGACCAATTCTTTTCTAAAGGATTAAGCTTTATTAGCTTTTTATAATTCTTATGGCTTTGGCTTATCTTTATCATAGTACGCGTCTGCCCTCCTGCCCTTTTAAAAGATATCAATCTTCTTGAGTATATAAAGAACAGAGAGAATATTAACAATTTCCTCATTTAACATGGATGACATTTTCTCTTGTTACCGCATGTATTAATTAATATTTAAAGGAGTGAATTTTGCCAGCAAATTGGTTTAATATTTGCTCTAAGACTATTCATCATTTCTCTCGACCCCATATTATTACGCTTTTTATGCTAGTATTTTAAGTAAATTTTGCTTTATGACAGCCCATAAATATTTAGGTTGGCATTTTGATAAAAATTCCCAAATTAAAATATCGTCATTTCCTTCAAAATTGCAAAGAGCCAGGTCAATACCTTTTTGATAGATGGCTCGAAGTTAATAAATGGGCTCATCTTCACTTTCAGGGGCTGAATTGAACTTCCTAGCAAGTATATTTTCTTCACTCATGAAGAAATCAGCCAAGTACGAAATATCTTAGAAAAATGTGCTTTTCATAAAGGCAATTTGGTTATCGATACAGGGGAGTTGGGTTATTTCATTTATGAACTCGAGAATAGTACCTGGTATGCTCACGACCTTGTCATTCATAATCTTGAAGAGCTTTCGGAGAAGAAGAGTTGTGGTTTAAATAAAGTTAATTGAATTAGTCTTTCTGTCAAGTCCTTTATTAGTTTGCACTAGCAGGAAGTTTTTCATAGGAACATTACCATTCTCACAGAATAATTGTAGGAAGCGGAAAATTCTGCATAGAGCAAGCTCATAAGCTTTTTCAGTTTTAGCTTAAACCTTGTCAAAGCCTGTATTTCCAAACTATTTGAGGATGATATTGTTTTTGACATCAAAATAGTCATAAGTATCAACTATGCTGTAGGCAAAATTTCTTAGCTTGCCCACTTATTTCGTCTTACGAATTTATATAAGCAAAGCACCAATGCAATTAATCAATCTTCGGATGCTTAAAAGCATTGAATTTTCGACATCATCTAAGAGGACGTTGAGTAAAGACTATTGGCAGTGAGTGTTCCCATTGAAAAGATAGGCGATACCAAGGAGTAAAGTTTAGTTTAACAGTTCCCTTTTACTATCGAGATTATTTGAATTATACTTAAAAATGGACTTAATGAACTCAGATCCTCCACATTCCTCAATAAGGTTTTGCCTTTTGACTAACTCACTGTACTTTTAACCCGGAGCTAATTCCTATTCTCCACTATAATATTCAGCGTTCCATTTATCAACTGATAATTTATAGCTTTGCTTTCCTTCCACAGCCTCAGTGATATAACATCTTGCGATTTTTATTATGAATATTTTTTCATCGTCTTCAATGGTCTCGTGATTGTCCATTATAAGTTTAAATGATTTCGTAAAGATCTATTTTAGAGAAACTACAGGAATCGATTTTTTCTAATCCACCTCTCTCCAATTTTTTTAGTAATATTGACGACTTGTCTCATCGATATTGGTCACAGTAGTTACTAATTTGAAAAATTCATCCTCTCGAAGTTTCCTAAAAACTGGAGAATCTTCAATGATTTCCTTGACAATTACTAATCTTCTGTTCAATTCAATGTTCTATTCATTTTCGGTGAGGGTAGGTTTTGCAATGACCTTAAATATTTTGGAGTTGGCAGTTTGAATATGGGGTTTATAGAGAGACGAAGACACTTCTCTATATTTTTTGGCAACAATTGGCTTTAAGTTTTCTCCTTGGCATTGGAATATCAAATCAATGTATAGTTTTTTAAGTTCGTCAGGACTGCCTTCTTTTTTTTCCCTCCTTTCTAGTTTGAGTTTCATCTCGTCTTTTTTCTTCTTGGCCTTGATATCTCTAATCATACAAGACAAATTCCTAAAGAAACTTTTAGAATGATCATAAACATAGTTTTTCTTCTAAGGTTCAGCCCCTAAATCATCCTGCTCATCAACAACCGCTTCTCCCTATTGACGAGTTAGCTTCTCCAGATATTTATCGTTGAAATTGAGCATGACTGATTCGATATGTTTATATATCTATCGAATGAAGGCTTCAATGATAGATTTGGTGGGATAGAGAATATTAAGGCAACCAATGTGATGCAATAGTTTTACGAATTGGTCATGAATTTAACGTTGATTTTATGACTTGCGTTATTATTTATTGATCTCTCTTCGTAATACCTTGATAAACTCTGGCTTCAGCAGCATTTCTTCGATTGTTATGAAAATTTAAAGAATCATCTCAAAGATTTAGCTTTGAGCAAACTTGAAGCGGATTCCATTAGGAATCGTAATTTAATCGTTAATAAGCTTGTTCCTATGCAGACTAATCAGATCATCTAGCTCATCGTTGATTATCTTGAATTATTTACGAATAAATTCTTAAAACAGGAAAACGTCTCGATCTTTATTCACATAATATAGTCTGTTTATGTAGGAGCGGATGGATCGCCGAATTTGCCACCTGTTAGTATTCTTCAAGCACTCCAAACAGTACGTGTAAGGATGAATGTTTTCGAGTTTACCAATGTTGATGAAATTTTTGCTTTACACTATGACAGAAAACAATTCAAAGAAACTAGCTACATAACTTTCTTCAGGGGAAAGTGAAAAGTTATCCCTTCTGCTTGTGAACTACACTCTGCTTTTATAAATTAATCTTTTGAATTTGTTGTCTTGGAACCTGTTCATCAAAAGCTATTGGTTAATTCTGTATCCTTCGTCATTTAATAAGAGAATTCCTCGAAGGGAGAATAAAATTTGACTCTTTTCATAATTAGTATGGGCGACCCATTCTTTTTCGTCTCTTCCGAAAATTGAATTTAATCCCATCTCTTCCTTATCGATCTAAATGCATGCTTAAAGAGCTCCATCAATGATCTGTCTCACCATTCCGTAATTGCTAATAAGCATTTTATTGTTCAGTGTCACGTGATAGAGGAAATTAGCAGCTCCGACTCTTCTTTTGAGATGAGGGAGAATCAAAGGAACATATCCCATAAGTTTCTGTTTTGCCTCGAGATTATTAAAGCAGAGTAATGCTAAATATTGATAAATTGCAAAGAGAATCTTTCTATGAATTTCTGTAATTGGATTATTTCCAATAAGTTTGATGTAGCTCATCAATGGCAAATAAATTCCCTCAGCAATATTAACAGCTTGGAACAGTTTATTATTTTTCTATTTTTCGTTCATATAATTAAAGACCATGTTTTTATTGAATATTGAATTTTAAACATGCATCAATGCTTCAATATTTTTTAAGTTGATGTCCTCTTTCAGAGTTCTTGAAAGGAAGAATAAGTCTTGGAGGATGCCTGATCTTTTTGCATTGCTTTTTAATGAAGAATCATAAGGTTTTTAGATGCAATAGGAAAATTGCTCATCTCTCTCTGATGTCAGTTTCAGAATGTTTTGATTCGTGAGCATTTCAAATTTTTATCTCATGTACTTTAGAGTCATATAAACTTACAAAAGACTGCCCTTTCCACAAATCAATATACCTTTTAATTGATCAATTAAGTCTTTTCTTTGCTCGAAAATCGAACGAAGCATTCTGAGAGCAGAATTCAGCATTTTATCATTTTTATAGACAGGCAATTAAAATAATGCCAGGACCATTGAGTCAAAAGAGTTCTATGGAGTGGGTGGCTGTCCATCACCTTGGAACAAATACCTATCTTTACTCATATCCTCCACTGGCCCTTTATATTAGAAGGGAGTTAATTATTTAAATTTGTTGCACCATATGTTTATCTTCAACATGATATCTTGATCTTCACTAATCTTTTTGACTTCACCAAGAATGGCAGCATATTAGCTTTTCAAAAATTATTATTTGGCCACTGTATTTCTTCCTTGTATTACTTCATCTTCCATTTCAGCCTAAATATCATGCTTATTGTAGTCTTCGAAACTTTCAGTGGCTTCATATAGTCCCTTGAAGAAGTTCATCATGTATCTCAATCTGATATCAATTTCCAACTCATTAATGTACTTGAATATTTCGGTGGCTTTAATTTTGCAATTGATGTTTAATGCAATTTCAGGTCGATTGAAGCTGAATCCTTCTTTGTTCATCTTGACAACTTCAATGGAAGGTTTCGATCTCTTGTTTTCTGCTTTATTATCAAATATCTTTTGATTTTCTATTTTAGTAATGCGCAAGATGAGAAGGGGGATTAATTTTCTAAATTGGGTAATACTTTCCCAGAGCCCTAATAAAACAGTTTATTTGAAGAGCCTCAAGACTGTATAGAGAATATCAAGGTTAGCATTATCCTGATTACAATTTTAGATAAAAGATTCAATGTATTTCAGGATGTTGTTCAGATAAAATTTCTATTCTTCTTCCTTTTCACCTTAAAAGGCTCGTTTTGTTCGATTAATGTCTTCCTTTCTGATCATTCCCCTTTCTTCTCCTTGATGTCTGTACCACCGACTGATGTTTTTAATAGTTTTGATTTGAGTAAACTTGCTGTTATAAATATAGACATATTGAGCAATTCTAACAAAAGGTTCATGCACATTGGCAATAGGATATTTGAAGTATCCCTTTTATTTGTAATGAGTTGCATTCGCTTCACGTATATCCTGATTTAACTTATGAATTTATGGGTCGAAGAGAATTATCGTTACAGTTTGCAGAGAAATCAGGGCAGAAACGTTTTAAATCGCATTATTATTCTTATCCATACAGACGTCGGCCAACAAATTCACGAAATGAAGGAAATAATTCCACTTTGGTCCCCAGTCTTTGTAGTACTTTTGAATGGGACTGAAATCTTGTTTATCAAGAGCTATGTCTACTCTTTTCGCCTTTATTTTACTGAAAGGATCCTGAAGGTTTTAAACTTCATCTTCTTTAGTTTAAATCTTAAATCTATAACAGAAATGATTATCTTTGTCTTTGAAAAATTTGTCAAGGATGATGTCTTGATTTTATTTTAAGACTCGATCTTCACACTTGATAAAAGTGGAGAAAAGTCTAAGATATTTTGTCGTTAAATCTCCAGATCTATTTCGAGTGGCTTCTAGATAAAAGCACTTAATCAAATCATCTATCTTTTTCTCGGTAATTGTTGCTTCAATAGCTTTAGGATTATTTTGTAGAATTCCAACCAAACATTATTGAATGTACTCCCTATTAATTGCGTTTGAATGCTGTAAAAAAAGATCAACCCACCTCGACAGATAAAATTTGTTTTTGTCATTTCCCACCACTATTTTTTCGAGGAGTTTGTAAGCTCTTTCGAAGATTTATGACATTCTTACTCTGTGGGCTCTATCTGGGGAGGCTTCTGGATTTTCTTCTATAAAAACAAAAGGAGTAAAAAGATGGTAAATAATCTCAATTAGGAGTTAGGTCGAGCCAGTCTAAACTAGTATCTTTTGAATCATTGGATTGGCCGTGTTTCCTGAAGACACAATTTCAGCATAGCTTGTGCCATATATTTTGCCAGCCAATAACTCTAAAATGGCTCTAATGTTTTCGAGCTCCTAAATAACCAGCTTATTGAATTAATAAAAAGGAACATCTTTCTTGTCCATGTTTTTTTTTGTTTTCTTCTCCGCTATCTCCATAACCATATGACTGCTGAAGCCATCCAAGAATTTGATGAGATGCTCATGGGATGAGATTACGTATTGAATGTTCATTATTGTATCGTTTTATACTTTTATGATCAGAAAACTATCTTCAGTCAACTCCTCTACGTCTATCAGTTCATATAGTTCATATAAATTTTAGGAAAATTTAATAATATCTGGTTTAGTGTGATCTTTAGGAATTTGGACACCACGTTATAATTTCCTGCCGTCTGGTGTACAAATCAAATTGATTAGTCCTTTACTAACGAACCCTCCACCTTATATTGGTTCCTTCGAAGCGATGGACACTTTAAATCCATTGTAAGATAAATATTCTCCAGTAACAATGTTCCTAGCAGCAAAGTCATTGCACTTCTCTGGTCCTAATTAATTGACTTCATTGGGAATCAACTCCCAGAAGCATTAAAAGCTTTGATTCTGATCGATGGTTTCCTTCAAAAAATATGATTTTCCATTTAAAGATGAAGATATGCAGCCTTTATTTTTAGTGTGTGAAAAATAAACGATATCATGAGATTTTATCTTTTATTTATTTGTGTATTGCTCATATGTACAATGCTCAATAAATTTCCAAAGACATTTACTTTTGTTTTCATTTATGATGGAGATACGCTTCTAGTTGGGCTTCTTTATTTTTGGACGGGCGTTTATGTACTCTAATCCTGGGTCTTTTTCAGGGAGAGCATTTAGCATCACTTAGGTATCAAGGTTGATGGCCTTATCATTTTCAGCAAAGTTCATGAAGCAGTCAGTGAAAATGTGATAGATCAGCAATTCATCATCGAAAAAGATAGGATCTCCACCGCGTTGATAGCTTCGATGCGAATCAATTTTCCAAATAATCTGTGAAGAGGGTTAGGGGCTGACTTATATGGTAAAAGCACCATCCCCTGTATCTGCTGCTTTTTGAAGTCCTTTTAGATAAGAATCGGATTCCACATGTCTAAAAATGGCTTAAGTGCCATATGGCACATTCTTTCCCTTTTTATCTCTCAGGTTATTGTATAAATTTTAAATTTATCCCTTAGCCTTGCTTTTTAGATTTTCTCTCTGCTATGGTCTAGATAATGATAAAGTTACTTTGTGTTGGGATCATTCATTTCGTCATGAATATCAAAATTGCTGTGGGGAATAACTTGGAAGAGAGACTCGCGATAGAAATTAACACTATCAAACTAGTGGTATTTCTGATAATAGATGTTTGTATCCGTAAAGCTGAGTTATCTTGATAACTTACCCTTTTGAAATAATCAATCCCTTTGACTCCTCCTGACGTTCTTTTGTGAGGTTGACTCCGTGAATGCGAACAATATCACCCCATTTTAGGGTGTTCTCCTATTCAGTTGGCATTAAAAGATATATCTTAATAAATTATAAATATCTTTATTTCATCAAACTTAATTTGCTTGACCAATTAATAGATATGGCTTCGCATCAGACTCATCTATTAAATTTTTTGATGACGTCAATGTTGATTTCGGCGTAATCGTTTCTTGGCCAGTTAAAGCCGAAAGAAATTCTAATGGGAGATTATTGGATGTAGAAAATTAAAATAATTAACAATTTATTTTGAATTGATATGAAACCATCGAAAAAGGTGGAGACCAATAAAAAATTTTAGTAGGGTAATTATGCGAAGAGGCAGATGATAGCGACGAATAAGAGTCTGAAAGCAAGGATGAGGATGACAGCGATTATGAAGATGTCTCTTAACCCGAATAAGTAGTTTCTTAATCTTCATCGGGGAGTTCTTCCAATAGCAAAATGAAATAATAGTTCAAGTAATCATATAGATAAGCAGCTCTCTAGATGATCTTATTACAAAACTAAACGACGATGACCATAGCGAAGATGAAGGCATTTAGGATTATAATGTTGGAGGGTATTACTTCAAATTAAAATAGATATCACCCATGTCATATAGGCGAAGTATTGATCAATCGATATGTTTTAATCCAGAAGCTCGGTTGGGGCCATTTTTCAACTGTATGGCTGGCAAAAGATTTTAAGTATTCAACTTATGTGGCGATTAAAATAATGAAAAGTGCACCTCATTATCTGGAGGCATCCTACGATGAGGTTTATATGAGACTATTTAGATATAAATTTTACAAAAAGTTGCCAAAAACGCTCTAAATCCGGAATGGCTGAAAACATTAAAGTAATACTAAAAAGATAAAATTAAATATGATCGAGACGACTGTCATGTTCTTAATTTGCTCAATGCTTTTCTCTATAAAGGCCCATATGGTAATCATTTCAGCATGGTTTTCGAAATTTTAGGAATAAACTTATGGTAAATATTGAAAAAATATGACTGTAAAGGTTTGCCTGTAAAGATTGTCAAGGAAATTACGAGGCAGGTACTGATGGGTCTAGACTTTTTGAATAGAATATGTCGGGTTATTCATACGGATTTAAAACCTGAAAATGTGCTTGTTTGTTTGACTGAAAAAGAATTGAAAAGGATCGTGTAAGATGAGCAATTGTCAAATCAAAGTGACTGTCATGATAGATTGAATTATTACTGTTAACATTTTGGATTAGGCCCAATGCAGTAATATCCTTTGTAAATTGAGGATAGTTCTGACTCATAGGACGAAGAAGATAATTAATAAGTTAAAGATGAGGGTGGACTCACAATCTATGATTAAAAAATTGCATAATTGAATTAAAAAATTAATAGTGAGAACATTTCCAGAAATTGTAAAAAAACCTTGAAAAAGAAAATTAAAAAGCTGGAGGAGGACCGATAAAAATAATTGGAAACCATCTCAAACCACAACAAAGAAAAACTAGAGCAAAAAAGTAAATTAATAAAATAGAGAAAGATGAAACCCAAGCCTAAGAAGGCAGTTCAGTAACTATTTGGAAATCATAAACATAAAATATCGTTTGATAATGTTGAAGGAGGATTGACAGAGGGGTTTAAAGTTAAAATAGCAGATTTAGGAAATGCTTGTTGGGAACATCATCATTTCGCTACTGAAATTCAAACAAGACAATACAGAAGTCCTGAAGTTCTATTGGGATCAAAGTACAACCTTTCCGCTGATATGTGGTCCTTGGCTTGCATGACATTTGAACTCTTGACAGGAGAACTTTTATTTAACCCCAAGAAGGATACTAATGATCAGTTCGGTAAAAATGATGATCATCTTGCTCAAATTATGGAATTAATGGGCCGATTCCCAAAAAAAATGTCCATGAGAGGAGAAAAAGCCAGAAAGTATATAACAAAAGGTGGATCTCTTGCGAGAATCCCAAAACTGCAGAACTGGACTTTGAAGGATGTGATGATTGCCAAGTAAATTATTGCTTTACTTAGATATCGATTCAAGGATGAGCAAGCTTAATTCTTTCAAGATTTTATGAATCCAATGTTAAATTGCTATCCCTAAAAGCGCACGACGGCGAGATAATTATTGAGTCATAAGTGGCTATATTAACCTTGCCCTGAATAGTATCTTTTGTAAGTCTGCCTTAATCTAGAGATCATATAACTCATGAAAAGATAAGGATTTAAAGATATGATATAACTGAGGAGAGGGATGAATTTTATCAATACGAATCATAAAATGAGGATGCAGAGTTTGAGGATAACGATAATGCTGAATAAGAAGATCTTTACTAAAATGAAAAGCAGGGAGACATTCGATTGATTGACAGAAGTTTTACAGATTTGGGGTACATAGGATATGGAACAGGGATATACTTATAAAAACTTGACTTTGGACCGAATTGGCAATTCAGTTGATCTGTATAGATTTCACAGCAGTAAGTTAAATCATTTAAAAATAACAGTTAAATAAAATGTATTTATTGATCTATCACTAATCAATTGAAAATAAGCAATATCATTTACAGCCAAGCCTTATTCATATTTTCTTTTTCTTTATAATTACAAATTATATCATGAAAAGAATCAATCTTTTAAGAAAATTTTCAACCGTCAACAAAAATTAGATGAAGCAGTTTGATCAGATGAGCTAGTGGTGGCATCCCAGCGGACCCATGAGTATCCTCTATCTGTACAACTATCATCGGGTTATGTTTTTAAAATAGTATCTCATCAAATAAAAACACGTTGATCACTTCCAACCACTGAAAAATATGAAAATTTTAGATGTTGGATGTGGGGCTGGATTCTTAAGTAAAAGTTTAGCAAGATTGGGAGCTGAAGTTATCGGACTGGATCCCAACTCAACTTCCTTCAAGGAAGCGACTGAACATAGACAAATACAACAAGAATAATTTCCTAATCTTCAGTATATTAATAGCTCTTTGTAATAGTATTTATCAAACCAAAAGGGAATATAGTTTGATATAGTAGCCTCCATGGATGTTATATAGCATGTGGATAATCCCGAAAATTTTGTTTAAAGCCTGTCTCAAGCAACTAAAAATGGAGGTTTAGTCATGCTTTCCACAATTGCTAAAAATCCAATGACATGGTTGACGCATATTGCGTTTGCTTAATATATAACAGGAGTGGTTCCAAAAGGGACTCATAGCTACTAAAAATTCATCAATCCAAACAGACTTCAAGAAATATTGCTTGCTTAAGGGATTCAAGTGACTGCTCGGCGCCAATTTGACGTAAATTGGCGTGGCGAGTTTTAGTAAACTGAGCAAGGAGGCAACTATGTAGTTATTGGAAAAAAATCCTAAGCGAATACAATAACTGATCACTAAAAATGATGTTATTATTAAGCGATAGTGCTTTTAGTCAATTACCCTATTTGTATATTCAACAAAAGTTAAGAATCAGCTTATATTTTGTAGTCAGTTTTATATAAAATCCTATTTATCATGCTCTTTAAAATTGCTCTATTTGCAGCAATAATTGTGATTGTCATGAATGCCTAGTGCCATGGCGACCCCGGTCCTTATTCCACAAATCTCCACTAAATTTGGAAGGGTGAGCCTAAATTCATCAAATCGCATAGCCATGGAAAATTATATGAAATTGGTGAGGGTTCAACCAAAATGAAAATGTTACATGTCTATGGGGATATGTATCAAATGGGATTTGCTCATGGATATCTCTTAAAGGATGAACTTACATTAATGATGGCAGAAGTATGGCAGTATATCAAAGATTAATTTGAAGACGTTATGCCTAAAAAGATACCAAATTTTTTGAAAAAGCCAACAACAGAGCTCTTTGTTTCTGCAGCTTTGGATCTTACGTATCAAATTACTAAGCCTTTTACAAATAGAAAATATTACTAAGAGATGAGAGGCATTTCCGAGGCCAGTGGAGTATCTTTAAAGATTATTAGAAGAATTCATATGATCGGTGAACTAACCAAAGGAACCTGCTCCATGTTTGGAGCTTGGGGAAAGGCCACTGCTGATGGAAAAGCGATACAGTTGAGAGCATTGGATTGGGTATTAAAAAATATAATATAGGATCTAGATGGACCCTTTAGAAAGTATCCTTTAATTACTGTTTATCATCCAAGCAAACCTAAATTTGGCTATTCCTGGCTCAATGTAGGCTTCTATGGGTGGGTTGGGGTTGTTTCAGGAGTTAATTCTCATAAATTAGGAGTTAGTTAAATCGGTGTTTATTTCAATGATGATACTTTCGGAAAGGAAAGTCGTTTTGGAAATCCTTTTACTTTTGTATTACGGGATATTTTGCAATGGGATAAAAATTTGAATGAATCAATAGCTCGCTTAAAATCCACAAAGAGAACGTGTAACTTGATCTTAGGAGTTGGAGATGGTAACATCAACTCTTTTCGAGGATTTCAATACAGTCACAGTGTTCTGAATGTTGTAAACGATACGCATCCCCAGCCAAAGAATGACACTTGGCATCCGGCTCTATAAAATGTGGTCTATTATGGTATGGATTGGCTTTGTCCTCCATTTCATTTACGTCTTCACGAAATGTTAGCAAAATATCATACTAGCATCACTATCTAAAATACTATTTCATATATCTTACCAGGATTGAACAGTGGAAATCTGCAGGCTGTTGTTTATGATTTGGCAAATGAATGGATCTATTTTTCATATGGTATTATGGATGGAAAACAAAAGATCAATGCTTTTGAAAGACCCTACATTGGATTGAATTTAGCCAAATTATTTAGTGAACCGTTTACATCAATATGATAAATCACAGCTATATTTTTAATTTGATTTTTAAAGCCCAATAAAATGGCCCATTATAAAATGACTATATGAGATAATTTTCTTAAATTCATTTAATTTATATATTAATGTTATTTATCCAATAATTGAAATAAAATATTAGGATAAATAATAAAAATTTATTAAGAAACGAACTAATACTGAATCTTATTGTTATATCAATAATATTTATCATTTTAAATCACACCATCAATGCACACTCATAACGCAGAACTTTCTGTCTTTTCAATTGGCATTGAGCTCAATGTTCTATCTGCAACATCTGCAGTTCGCTTTCCGAGTCTTTTCTCAGTTCAGTGGAAAACTAATGATCAAAAAGTTAATCTCTAAACATCAAAACATAGCCCTGAGGCAGGCAAAACATAATTCAACGAAAATTTGCTAATGAAAACTCAAATGGTACACGATAAAAGCAAGCATTCATTTGCAAAGAAATAAACATTGGTTCAATTAAATCTTGTATCAAAAAATAGACCTGATCAACCAAAGTTAGTGGGAAGAATCACGATAGATCTAGCAAACATACTCAATAAAGGACTGTATTCACTACCCACTGAATTTGCATTGCAATTTTGTTCAGTCAATGCATCTTTGCTACTTTCATTCAAAGTAGTGGAAAAGATATAAACAGATATCTCTGTTTCATAAATTGAAAAATCATGTGGAGATGTCATTTAGCTCAATACGTCCAATAGAATAAGCGGAATTTCAGCAACCAAAGATAAAAGTAGAGATTTGAGCCAATTCAGTCATGATTTTACGCCGCTGAGCAACAAGCATGCAGAAACCGTGAGTTCAAATCAAAGGCAGTCTTTGTAAATGATTTAAACTTCCTCAAACAGATAAACCCCAATATCCGTAAAAGAGCCAATTCCTTAAAAGGATAATGCTTCAATAAAAGATGTAAAGCAGCCAATTTTTCAATAAAAAAATAATAACCAAATTAGGCCAATAAATCAAAACGTTCAATATAAATCTTTGCCAAAATAAAAGCAGGAAATAATCCTCCCTCATAAGCAAAATGAAATCCTGACTGAGATTAAACTCACTCCTTCCTCAAAAGAATTGCATCCAATAAACTCTTCCAAGATAATAGGACCTTCCGCTCAAAATGAGTAATCCCGTGCTTCTGAAAATAAGATGTCATAGGAAGTGTCAAGACAAAAATCATAGATATAAAAATTAAAATTGTAGATTGAGAAGAAACATCATGAATAGTAAAAGTATAGATTTTAAATTGAAAGACAGAAAAAGGAAATGGAGTTATTAAGATTATAGTCAAGACAAAAGCAAGGATCACTTGATAAGGCTACTCATTAAGCCAATTCATTGAAAGGATAAATTGCAAGATTACGAGATTAGGCAGTCACTATCAAACAATAAACGAGCTCTGTATCTCTGAAACTGTCATAAGTTAGGGATATCAATAATAAGTTAGCAATTCAATTAAACTCTGCTTAAAAAGAAATCAAAGAACTCACAGGAGTTCAAAGATAACTCACAGGAGTCCAAAAACTCGTTCAAGAAAGTTAAGGAGCCAAATCGGAGTTAAATTCTAGATTACAATAATTTGCAAGGCAGTTGGAAGAATATCAAAGCAAATGCTTTCACCTTTAAAAAGAAAAATATGATCTAGAAGGAACATTGTTAAGATTTAGTCAAGATGGATAGGTAAAAGAGCATTCATATTCATTACAAATAGAGACCCTTCAGGCTGAAAATAACTTACTCACATAATAGATAAACAGGCAATAAATTATAAAAAGCGAACAATTTAGTCAAATTGATATACTGCAGCAATAAAATGCTAAGTTCAAACAGGAAATTGAAAATCTTCAAAGTAAAGTGAGTTAATATTCTAAGTAAAAGTAAGCTTGGTTGATAGAACAAAATGTTTTGGATACTGAATCCAAACAAAAATCCGAGAGAATCAAATAAATAGAAGAGACCTTAATTATATTAGAAGAAAAAGGTAGATAATTGGAAAAATAAATTTTAGTACTAACTTAAAATTGTCAGCAAAAAAGTCAATAAATTTAACAAATAATAGGCTAAAAGGCATTATAGGCTAGCAAATTGAGTTAATAAATAAAAAGATGGGAAGAAGAGACTAAAAGATACAAATCCTTACTCGATTAATAGACTTTAGCCAAATAAAATATCCAATCAAAGAATGTCATGCTATAATAATAATTGATTGCCCTCAACGAAAGGTTTAATACTCTTGGTGCTTAGTATGAGCATTTAGTGAGTTAGCATCAAAATATAACTCATTAGCATAATAATCAAGTTGAGGTTAATAAAAATCTTTAGTCAGCACACGCTGAGTTAAATTAAAAATATAATTTATTAGAGTAATTACTCATTTCAACCAATGAATAAAAAATGCGAGAGAATGACGAGGCCAGTATCAGATAACAAAATTTAAATCAAAAGATAATGGAACTAACAGACGAAGTGAGTCAAGTTAAACATTATGCATAGGTCGGATATGAAAGAATGAACATTTTTGAAAAGTAGTTGAGTGATAGATAACATATGATAGGACGCTTGCAGGAGAGTTTAACTCATCAAATTGAACGTAATGAAGAATTAAATAATCAACTTGGCAGCTACTATCAACGAGAAGAACGATTTAAATTAACCATTACAGTGTTGGAGACATAATTTAAGCGAATCGAATAGTTATTAGTTGAACAATAAATTAAGGATTCTTTAAATGTGTAACTGTTGAAATAGCATTAAACGAAAATTAGTGAATTAAACGTTCTCATATCATCGAAGACATAAAGTTATCAATCTTTGGAAGCTGTAATTGATCAATCAGACAAAAATACTGCCAATGAAATCGCTTCCCTAAACTCACTAATTAATTAAAAAAACAATAAAATAACTTGGTTTTAAAATCATACAGCTGAAAAAGATTAAATGACAAAAAGATTATAATAAAAGAATGCTTAGATGGTTTTAATCTACTAAGAAAAGATAATATAATAGCAGCAATTGATAGAAAACCTTAGAAATTAAATAACTACCCTTGAAAACACGAAGAATACTTACGGACTAGTCATACTGGAATGCGAGAGTAAGATTGCACGGTTATAAAGTGATTTGTTTTCAAAATAATCAGAGTTAAACGCACAAATAAAAATGTCTTAAGGTAAATTAGCATAATTATAACAAATCTGTCATCAATATAAATAGTCCGAGGAATACAACAAATTGATTGTCACCGAAATTCAGTCCAAATACGATGAGTTAACAATAAAATACACTGATCTCTAAAATTAACTAAGTCTAAAAGAAGAATTATCAAAGTAAGATGCGAACAAGTATAATAATTAAATTAGCGAGCTTAAGCAAAGTTATTAAATTTTGCAAAATGATAAACTATTGTTTGACATTGTTAGTCATAAGTAATAACTGAAGGTCAAAATAAATTAGGTCACTAGATTAGAAGGATAATTACATCTAGCCAAGATTTAAAATGCTAAAATTCAAAATTTAGAACGCGCACTCAAGATCAAATCGATTTAACTCAACTCTCTTAAATTTAGGAGCAAAGGTGACACCACTTAAAATAAATCTTAAGTGTCTGAATTAATAAAATTAAAGGACGAGTAAATATCATCTTTATCCACTTAAAAAAATCGCTTACTAACTCTTGAGAGTTAGTTTATTGCCTTGAAACAAAAAATGAGTTCTTTAACTTAAGAATTAGAGCTCCTCTAAGAAGAAAAATTTAATATTGAATCTAAAGGCAACGAAATTGCACTTACTCTTGAAGAAACAAAAGAATAAAATCGAAGGCTAATAGAGGAAATTGCAATTATGAGATAGAGAAATGGATAATTACAAAGGACAATTCAAGAAATGTATCCTAAATAAGGAGCTCCTGAGCCAAAAGGATAAAAATCATTAATCGCAGAAAACTTAATGCTTAAAAAACAAATCAAATAGATTGATGTCCTTAAGAATAAAATACTTTCACTAGAGGAAGATCGCAAAATGCTACAGAACGAGAAGGGAGCTCAGGAATTGCAAAAAACAATCAGCTTAATCAATTAATCAGGGCAAAATACCAAATCAAAGCAAATTATTTCATAGACTACTCTCAAGAAAGATGTTCCTGCGCTTAATGAGGATCCAAAAAATATAGTGCTGTTAAATAATACCTATAAAAGTTTAAAAGAGTTGATTACTACAAGAATAAAGGGGAAAACATAAGAAAAACTAGTTTAATTACTCGACACATTCTTAAATAATTAAACGAAAAAAAGCCTCAGTCTTCAAGAAAAATCAAAACTATTATCAAAATAATTTCAAAAGTTAAAGATTTATGCTTTAAAAAGAAGATAAAATAAGGAAGAAGAAAGAACTCAACTTATGGTACTATTTAAGAATTGTGAAAACATAATAACTTAATTTTTAGCCATTTCTTGAGACCGTAATGATTAGCATATATTTAATATAATTTAAGAATTTATTATTTATATCAACCAAAAAATGAACCATTTTTGGCCAAAGAAGCAAAATTTCCATCTATTAACTTAAAATTAGAATTTTACTTAAAATTACTCTTTGTTAATCTTTGACTTTCATTCTCAATTATAGATGCGGCTGGGCAAATCGGTAAATCTTTCTATTTAAAATCACTGTGATAAGTGGTCTCTAAATATAAATAGACGTACTGAAATGAGAAGATGGATTTTTCAATTTGTTGGGGATTTAATCTCCTTTACTTTTTGCATTTTTATCTTATTATTTTTTTGATTTATTAGGACTTCCATGGTAGCTAGGATTTTTATATTGATCGCGGTATGTGCTTTCCCCCAGCCAAGAGCCTCCCATGCTAAATTGATCAGGAGGTTTTGCTTTATCAGAACTTCGGCCATTCGATCTTCCGTATTGCTTTGAGTAAGTTGTAGATCCTGAAAAAGGCAATCCTCCTCTAAAAAGCTAAGGATTAACTGGAATATATTGATTTTTTCCTCTATGTCCTGGAAATTATTGATTATACATGCTCAATTCCATGGCTGGACCACCACAACCGAGCAAGTCTTTGGGTTTTGGTCTAGTCAATTCATCAGGATTGAGTTAATTATAATGATCACGATAAGTGGAACTGAATGTTAACAGAGGATTATTACTTTATCGAGCAGAAAAGGGTCTTTGGGGATTATTTCGATATTTTGATGGTTTTCTGGGTGGATAATGCTATTTATAGGTCGTTGATAAAGAGAGAGAGGGCGAAGGAGAATTAATTTTGCATAGATGGCGGCCGCACAAGCATTATTTGCATAAACATTCCTAAGCATGATTAGAAAAGGTGGAATAGAACATACTTTTGGTTTGCTATAAATTGTCATAACATTTTGATGAATGTGATCTGGGAGTCTGATATAAACCTTCTGGGCTATTAATTTCTTCTTTCTTTTTGTGGTTGGATGAACCATTTAAATAATTATTTTATCTTTTCATTGGAACTATTTCAGTTTTGTTAATTTTATTAGGATTTTATATATTTGCCTTTGATATAACCATTACAATTTCAAATATTAATTTCCTCTTTCTCAAAAAACTCAATCATTAGTCCTGATAGATAAATAATTTTTATTCAAAGTTTGGTAAAATTAAATTTGATAATGCATTCTTGATTTATTTTACTCTAATATGTCTAAATAACAATAAAGGTCATTCTAACTAATTCTAATTTATATAGTTTAAATACATTTTATCATTTTTAATTTTGTTGCAAAGGCAATTAATTATTTTTTATTAAGATACAAACGGTAATGAGAAAAATCTTCGTTGTTTTGACAGCCATCATCACAATTGTATTACTGGGCTATTTTCATTATGAAGCTTGTGCAGTTCCGGAATCTGCAAATGAAGTTCATTTCTTCTTTTCTCATAAAAGGACATGCCAACTTCCTGGTTTGGTCTATGAATAGATTGAAGATTAATAAACTGGAAAAAAAGCGTAAATACTGATTAATTAAGATCATCAAATAAATAAAAGAAACCATCGTTAAAAAGCAAAAAAGATCAGAAGAATAAAATAGTTCCTTAGAAAAAGCATTAAAAAAGCAAAGGAGAGCCAAAGAAATTGAATGATAAATAAAAATATACGCATTTAAAGAAATCATCCGAAGAGAAAAAAAGATAAAAAGTAGAGTCAAAAGATATTAACAAAAAATCAGAAAAGTTAATAACATAACCTGTTGATTAAAAGTCCAAAAAATCTTCCAAAAGTATCGATGCCGGAAAGGGAAAACTAAAATAAAAAATAAATAAAGCTAAAATTGATAAAAGATCTGCTAGTGACTAAGTTTAGATTAAAAAGAATTCGATTAGAGATACAAAGGTTAATAAATTAACTAAGATAGATAAAAATAAAGGAAAAGCTTAATCAGATCAAAAATCTAAAAAGTAAGAGAATAAACCGAAGCTTATTGTGGAGGAAAGCAAATCTAAAAAATAATCAAAAAAGAATATCAAATAATCGAAAAAAGTTAGCTCAATCAATTTGGTTGAGAAAACTAAGAGAAAGAGCTAAAATACTAAATTAAATACATAAAAAAAGACTAAAAATACAGATGAAAAAACATAGAAATCAAATAAGCTTGACAAAAGCAAAAAGAATGATAAGAAAGATAAATTATTAGATAAAGAGGAGTTAGCCAAAAAGAAATAGCCCAAATAAGAATTACAAAAATCAATTAAATCAGAAACAAAGTTAAATACTTCCTCTTAAAAAAAGGAAAAGGAAAAAGAATTAAAATCCAAAGAAAATAGGTTGGAGAAAGACACTGAGAAAAGAAGTGCAAAGGATTAATTAAAAAAGAACAATAAAAATTAGAAAAAAGGAGAAAACAGCCCAGTAAATGAATTAAAATCAAATATCCAAAAAGGATAAAACAAAGATAAAAAATCAATTGAGAAAAAGTAAACAAATCAAAAAGATATTAAAAATCAGAAAATTAATAAAATCAAAGTTAAATAAATTGAGCCTAAAAAAAAGGATAAAAAAACAATAAAAGAAGAAGTTGAAATAAAATTAGTAAAATAAGAAAATAAAAAAAATAAAACCGATTTAAATAAAAATGATGAAGCAAAATAATAGAAATAAAATTTAAAACAAAATTTATAAAAAAAAAATAAGAAGGATGATAAAAAAAAAAGTTAATCGTCAGATAAAAAGATAGAATAAAAAAATAAGAAGCGAAAAGAAACTGGAAAGGGAGAAGATAGCATCATAAAAGAAGAATTGAAGAAAGAAGAAATTAAAGTAGATAAACATTTACTTTAAAAGGAAGTTAAAAAAGAAGAAGAAGGAAAGGACGACAAGAAGAAGAAATAAGAAACAAATGAAGGTCGTGAATAATCAAAAGCAGAGGAAAAGAAATAGGACAAGAAATAGAATAAGAAGGAAGACAAGAAAGAAGACAAGAAGGAAGACAAGAAGGAAGACAAGAAAGAAGACAAGAAAGAGGAGAAGAAATAAGAGAAAAAAGATGAAAATAAATAAAATAAAAGCGAGGAAAAAGAGGACTTAAATTTTTCTAAAAATTCCACAAAAACACTCTAAAAATGATTAAAATATGAAACATTAAAATCCTTAGATATTATACGATTAACTATTTTCTATATAATGCATAAATATCCTCTTCCAAATATTGGAAAATAATCATTCATAATGGTAAATTCTAAACTGAAAGAATTTGTGACAATTTATATAAAGAAATGTTGAATACAAGCATATTTATCATAGGCGAATGCGATAGATGTTTCCATTTGCTCGATCTGGGTGAACTCCATGCTAGTTAATTGCTTGCAGAGCCGCATAATTTTTTTATCTATCATAATGCTTTTAGCGTATCCTCTCCCAATTAGTATTGTTTTCATGATTTTTACTTTTTGAAATGATATAGTATATAATCCCTGCAACTCCTAAGAAAGTTAGTAAAATTGTGAGAGGCCATGAAATTTCTTAGTTTTTCTCATAACCTTTAAAGATATGCCCAGGCCTGTCTTTTTATTTTTCAGGATATATTTTGCCAGCTTGTTATTAATTTTGATCATTGCTAATCTATTTTATAAGAGATGATATTCCTTTGCCAATTTTACGTATACTTTAGGATCGGCCTCTGCCTATTGATCTTCTACGACTTTAACTACCAATGAATAGAAGTAACAGTAAAATAATTAGATATACTCTCATATTATTATAAGTTATTTACGATAAGAGTCAAATAAATATGGCAAAACATTACCCAAACAATCGAAGCAATTCATCAATATCAAAAGATGAAAGATAAAAATCAAAATTAATTTTACTTAAACTAATTCAAGAGAAACTTTAAAACTAAATTATTTAAATTTACAATGATTTTTTCTCATTTTGAAAAAAGTTATTATTTTTTTAAATGTAATCGAAAGCTTCAAAACTAGGCTAAGTTTGCTTCAATCAGATTCCAATCGAATAGTCACCCATCACTACCAAATACGAATTGCAGCTTGCTTAAAGCACAGTTCTTGAACTCTTTAGAGAAGCTCTTCAATAAATTCTAATATACAGTATTCCAGCGTAACTGTTGCCCATTTATAAAATGCAATACGAGGCATATCGTATTTATGATCGCAGCACAATTGGAGAAATGGATGTTCGTTTACAAAACATGGTACTTATCATCGAAGAATAAATACGTAACGCGAGTCGATCCCAAAGGAAATTACTAGATATGACATTTAATCAATTTGATAAGGAAAAAGACAATTACAGTGATATGAGAGATGTTAATAATGGTTGGTCAATTAACTGGTAAAAATATAGATAACATGATAGTTTAATAGATAAAAAACAAGTAGGACTTATAGGTTCTCTCATTTGCAGCAGCTATCAATTCCTCAACTAATCGATTAAGGACATTTAAGTTTTGATTCAACATCTTATCAAAGAGTTTGTAATTCCCAATTTTAATTTTTAGAAGTTAAAAGAAACATTGAATACTCTGATACTAAGTGAGTTATTGGCAAGCTCTACTGTATTGCATCCTCACAAGGTCCTTCCTGTCCTTTCTCAACCACTAAAATAAAAATTTGTCTTTAGTAATTCAACCGGCATTTAAATGCGCAAATAAATTACAAAATACTAGCCCGATGATCTGATTGAAGAAGGGCCCTTTGCAAGCGTTTTTTTTCAACGCCAACAAAAATACAAGTTACCTGAAAAAATAGATATGAAGGTAGATCCCGATTATATTGAAAACTAGAGATCAGCAGGCATAAAAGACATCATGAATGAACTGTTTTTATTTGGCGATTCAGTCCCTCTTTCTAGTTTTAAAAGGGATGAATATAAGAATTATTTTAATGTTTCAGACGGGGAAGGAAGTGATGAAGATGAGCTCTAGGAAGATGAATTAAGTTAATATAGATTTGATATAAATAACTAAAAGAATAATCTTCTCGAAATGATCCGGTCCAAATCTCAAAATATTCAAGACAAGAAAAAAGATGTTGTTCAGAATACATCGAAGGCCTACATCAAAATTCAAACCAAATAAATATAAAAGGGCACTTCAGATAAAAATGTCAAAGATGATGACATTCGCCACAAGAGCACATCCGAGATAAAAAAGATATAAAGGAAGATTGAAGAGATTACGGAAATAAAAAAGGAAAAGACCATCACCAATCAATCAAACATCAAAATATTACCTCAAGTAAATTAAAAGATCAAGGAG
>Ga0302186_10000842_pt1 | contig 26585 bp, 20 predicted proteins | sample II_Bog_E1_2_FD_198782 | JGI IMG/M metagenome (GOLD analysis project Ga0302186, IMG submission 198782) | Peat permafrost microbial communities from Stordalen Mire near Abisko, Sweden - II_Bog_E1_1 | ecosystem: Environmental > Terrestrial > Soil > Wetlands > Peat | place: Sweden: Abisko... | reverse complement strand
TAAGAAAAAGGATTGATAAAATTAGAAGATATCACTCCAAAAATGCTTAATGACAAATTTCTGATCAAAGGAGAGCCAGATATGGTCATCCGAACATCAAATGAAATCAGATTGAGCAACTTTTTGCTCTATCAAAGTAATAATAGTGAGTTGGTGTTTTTGAAAGAAAATTGGCCGGATCTAAGTTTTTGGAGCTTCCTGAAAATAATTCTCACCTTCCAAATGAACGAAAAGAGTTGCAAGTTTTATCAAAAATATTTCAAGGAAAAAGAGGACGGCTTCTTATTAACTAAACAATAAAACGAATTAATTAAAAAAAAAAAAATCATATTTTTCTGATATTCACTAAAGAAAATTCAAAATTCATAAGAATTTTCATTTTGAAAAACAATGAAATAAAAAAAAAAAAACTGAAAACTAAAATTCTTTATTAAATTATCATTTTTTTCTAACATTTTTTTGAAAACTGTCTTTCAAATAATGGATAATTCCCATCATTCTCACCCTCATGTGGACCCAATTCAAGAGCATGATCATGAACAACATCCTGATTTTTTCCATATAATTCCTTACGAGCTATCATTTCAATCCCCAGAAGATCAGAAAAAGTTGAACGTTGAGACCTTAGAGTTGAAAGGTGCCTATTCTATCTCCTTTTGGTTCCAAATGCAAAACAATCCTGATACAATAAGCAAGAAACTTTCAAATAAAATAAATTTTTTATGTTGTTTTTCTTTTAGAGGGAGATTTGATATTTTTCCAAATTGGTTTGAGCACAATGGAAAAATCATTAATATGCGGCTTGACGAAAGATCTAACACTTTTTCTGAGTTTCATGTAAAAATTTTGTCAGTTATAAAACAAATGTTTTGTAAAATTTATAAAAAGGACAAAAAAAGGGATGGAGAGCATTTTCACGCAAAAAAAAATCAAGCCCAATCAAAATAACCATTTGGTCCTCATTTTCAATCTTATAAACAAGACCAAAGATGTTTCCATTTATATCAATGGCTTTATAGAGTCGCAATTATCCTTGAGTGTCGAGCTGGAAAATCCTGAAGGCAATTTTTACTTGGGAAGCGAATCTGCTGTACGATGTTTCAAAGGCACCATTGCGGACATGGTCATTTTTTTCAAACCATTGATGGATATCGACATCAAAGAAATGGCCTTGAAGGGAAGCAGCAGAAAAAACAGTGTTCAGGTGCTAAAGGAAAAACAAGATACGATGGAACAAACCAACTCATTTTCGAAAAAAACAGGTTTTTTTTCAAATTGTAATTTTTGTTTTATTAAAATTATTTTCTTTAGGAGTTCCTCTTCCCTTATTGAAGAGTTTTAGAGCAGATGAATCAGGCCAATTTACCCCTCCCACAAGCCCAGTCCGCAAGCCAACTTCTGGTGAAGAAACGAATATCAGCCCAAATGCCACCAAAAGAGCAGCAGCTTTATCCCAAAAGTTATTTGCATTTTTAAGCCAACAACAAGATGGTGAGCTCTTTTCCAAATGTCGTGAGTTAGCCTTTAATTTTGAATGGGTGTTTGTGACTCTGGCGATGTTGTCCCCTCCTTTGACAGAGGAAGGTGCGCACTTGCCATACACTTGCCTAAATAGTCTCATTACAACTGATCCCACTAAACCTCCTCCTTTATATGCCATTGAAATGCGAAGCTTTATAAAAGTGCTAAAACAATTGGACTTGAAGCTTTCAATTGAGGAAATTTGCCAAATTGGAAAAATTACGGAATCTTTGAAATTTGAGCTCTTTGCGGAATTGAAGCCAGTGAAATTCGATGGCAAATATCTTATTTACGATCGTTTTCTCATGTCACTTCGAAATGCTGTCTTGGACCCTGAGGAAATTAAGATCATCAGACAAAATTACCGTTCCAATCCATTAAGAATGCCGGAAGAAGATCCTGAGAAACAAATGATAGAAGAAAGCCAAGATCAACCAACGAAAATCTTTGAAACTTTATATGCTGATAATGAGATTTGTTTTGATTCCCTCCAAAAGTTCTCCCATGAGGATCAGCTCTCTGAATTACGTCTATCCAGCATGGTTTATTACTTCAATAAACAAACCCGTAGTCCATTTGAATTAACCATCGGTTATTCAAGAGCTTTTGAAGAGAAGGAGATCTTGAACAACAAATACTCCTTTGATAATCATAATGAGAAATTCTCAGAAGGTGATTTGATCCGTTCTGAAATCAAGTTGAAACCCCATGAATATATCAATAAAGTGGAATTAGTCTTCACAAAAGAGACCAAATTCCTTCATTCAGCCACTTTCTACCTTCAGAACTCAAGCAAAAAGACCTTCCATTTCCTCTTCGATGAAAAAGGCATGGAATTCAAACCGTTTCCCTCAGAAGGCTTTGAGACCAAGGTCATGCAATGCGCCGAATCTGAGATAATCATTGGTTTTTCTGGTTCATTCATCAAGAATCAAGACAAGAATTTCATGGGAGGCTTCGGAATTACCAAGATCAAAAAACCAATTGAAAACAATAAAGAAGATGAAGAACAATTGCCTTCAGCGATGGAAAATTGGAATCAAGGTCGTTTCCAATTAATCGTGAATCATTGCGCCTTTTGCTCCAAACATCAAACCACAACATGGCATGAAGAGGCAGATTTTGTTGAGAAATTCAATGAATTAAGCGCCAAATTGAAGGAGTCTTTCCCAAATGTTGAGATTCTCGGCAATTATGATGAGCCTCAAGTATATGCTGGCTTTGAGGTCTATATACGTGGAGTTGGGCCAATTAATGAAAGAGACAATGAGGCTCGATTTTACCTTTTCCGTAAGGAAGAATCCCTTCGAGAGTTTAAGGAGCACTTCGAGGTTAGATGTTCCGAAATTTATCGAGCATTATGCCTATTGATTGCTGGTTACGGTGATAGCATTGAATTGGAAAAGGCTCAAGATGACTTCTTCAAGCGTTATCAAAATGTGCTTCCCAAAAAATGGGAGTACACTCATGAGTTTCCTTGTGATATTCCTCCTCGGGCTGAAAAACCCAAAAAACCAAACGCTGGTTTAGAAACTGGGATGGATATGGTATGCAAGAATTGGGGATGTGGTCAGAACTATAAATATGATGAGAATCCTTTGGCTAAACAAGATAAATGTGTATATCATCCAGGACGATATGAATTCGGATCTATTCATGGTCTATGGCCTGAATCTTGGACATGTTGTCGTGGCCAATGGGCTGCAAGAGGATGTAAGAGAAGCAATCATAGAGGTGTCCCTGCTTCCAAGAACTATAAGCTTTGCATTAATCATGGTCCATTAAACCCAATTAAGAAGAAGGATCAAAATCTTCGACCTGATTCGTTTTGTGGCAAGGCTTTTGTTGAAGGAGATGGCACTGAATGCAGATATCATAGTGGTTATATAGTTGTGAATAAATCCACAAAGGATGAAACTTGGAGTTGTTGCGAAGCTCCAGCGGGAAATGCAGACCCATGTTTCCAAAACGCGCATAAGTCCTCAGAATGGCCTTCAGATGAAGCGAAGATTTATTTTGTCCAGAAATCAGTTGTCAATCCAGGGATCATAAGAGACTATAAACCTGAGACTTTCTCAAAAACAGCAATTTGGTCAGGATTCTTCAGAAAAAGTGAGCCTTATATGTCCAAGGCTAATATTGAGAAACTCAAACTCCAGAAGGAAATAGAAACTGAGAACGAGCCGAGGTATTGTTTCCATTGGGCTTGTGAGAAGACTTTTAAGCAAAGTGAGAATAAAAAGGCCAAGACTTGCAGGTATCATCCTGGACTATGGGATTTCGGACATACGGGTATCACGGTAACTCAGGCAATGGATGAATATAATAAAAAAGACAGTGAGAACATTCTTTGGAAGCCTCATTGGAGCTGTTGTAGAAAACCATGGGAGGCAAGGGGGTGCACCAAAGGAAAACATAGAGGTCCTTTGATGTCAGAAATGAGTGAAAGGAGATTTAAATGGCCATCAGAACATGCACAGAAGTATTTTTGCAAGAAAGTGTCACCGTTTTGGTTAGAAAAAATCAATGATCCCAAAACAAAGTTTGATCCTGAGAGAATGCAGGTGGAATGGACTAAATGCGTAAACCTTTTGGGCTCAGGAGGGGTATGAATAGTTTTTTTTTGGGGGGTGGGCAGTTAAATTTTGATTTTTTCTGGATTGGTTTTGTAGAAAATCAGAAATTCTAGTTTGCCAATGCTGTGCGATAAAATGAAGCTGCATTTGCTGGTGATCAGTGATGATCTCACTTATCATTTCAAATTTTTGGATGTCGTCATGGGAAAAGCTCAAGAGTTTTTGGCAGATTCAGAAGGCAACATTGATAAAGACAGGTGATTATTTATTTGATTAAAAGATACATTTTACTTTAAATTGTAGATTTATGGAATGGTGGTTCGCTGATATGGAGAAAATCAGACCCTAAAAATAAATGAAAGTTTAGAAGGAAAATTATAACTAAATAAAACAATTTTTTATGCTTTTATGCAAGAAAACAACTAAACAATTAGTAAAATGAATTTAAAAATGTTCTTTTTTTTTCAAGCCTTGAAAGGCTCTGAAAATACAAATACAAAGCCAATATAAAACAAAAATTTAAAATCCAACTTATAGAGTGTATATAATATTCATATAATAAAAATATAATTTATATTTTCCAAACATGAAATATCTCATCATTTGTTTATTGTTTTGCTTTGCAATGATCCAAACAATAGATGCCACTTTTCCATATTACTGCACTCAACAAGATCGTGATCAAAACTGTGAAGATCAAGATGATTTGATGGTTTGTGGGTGGTTTGACTTTAGTCGAACAAGATGTTATGATTATCCATGTGCAAATACATTCAAAAATCCTTGCTTGGCTTGCAAAAATACCTTTGTCGAAAAATTAACGGATGGAACATGCCCCAAACGTCCCCCATCCATCTCAAAAATTTAACTATTTTTAAATGGTTGTATTTCCTAGAAATAATTTTAAAAAATATTTATTTTTTCAGTGCTTCAAAAAAAATTTTTAGGCAATTTAATGTTATTTCTATTTTTTTTTTTTTTTTTATAAAACAAATTTGTTAATTTTATTTGTCTCCCCAAATATAAAAAAAAACTTTCCGTTTAAATATAAAATATTCAGAAAAATATACTTCCTCGTATTTCATCTTCATTGAAATCATGTAACAAACGAAAAAATTATATTGATATATGTTTTAAAAAAAAACAAAGAAAACTAAGCTTATGAATTACCATCGAGTCCCCAACAAATTCGATTTCCCCTCCAACCTTCTTATTGCCACTCCTTCTAGTTCTTCCACTATAAAGCTAGCTTCTCTCCGTCACGAAAAATCTACTTCTCTCCTCAAACTTCCTCCTATCAAATCTAACAAAGCCCTTCTCCCCCAGGCCAAAAGAAATGATATATCAACTATCCTACCAGAAAAATACAAATCTCTCACTCCTGAAACCAAAGACCCTCTTGATTCAAACAAAGATTCCAATGAATTCTCGGGGTCTCCTTTGAAAAGGATTCTCTTGAGCAATAAAGGTGGGGCCAAAGAAAATAAATCAATTGAGCCTCATCAACGAAACCTCAAGGAAAACAACGGTTTTTTGTTCGAGATCCCTTCTGACTTCAAGATGAAATCACCAATGAATGAGAAAACAAACACTTTAAACCTCGAGAAGTTCAAAACCCCAAGATCTGAACAGAATCGGCTGCCGAAAATGCAAGGAAAACGTTTAGAAGGTATTTCAGAACTGAGGATGGGCCCAAACTTTTATGATGACAGTCAAAGAAATCATCACACCAATATGTTGAATTCATTGAAACATAGGGAAAATCATTTCCAGTTTTTCTTTAATCCCTCTGTGCTATTGAGCGACCAACTTCTCGACAAGGATGACCTCCCGAAATTTGAGCCTTCAAAATGCTCTTCAAAGAAAAATGGATTAATTAAAGCATATTCAGCCAACACTCATCAAGGGTTGATTAGAAATTATAACGAAGATAGAGTGGCCATTATTTTGAATATCATAAAGCCTCAAAACAAAAAAGCGTTAGAATGGCCTTCCTGCTCGTTTTTCGCCATTTATGATGGTCATGGTGGGTCAAAATGTGCTGAGTTTCTTAGAGATAATCTACATCATTATGTACCAAATTTTTTATAGTCTTAATTTTAATTACGATTGATAGATCATTAAAGATTCATTCTTCCCCATGAACCCCAAAATGGCAATTAAAAGAGGGATACAATTAGCTGAAAAGACTTTCTTAGAGCAAGCCCAGCAAAATAAAGACGGATTAGAAAAATCCGGCTCTTGCGCCATAGTCGTGTTGATTGTCAATGATATGTGTTATATTGCTAACGTGGGAGACAGCAGAGCCCTGCTAAGCAACGATCGAGGAAACAAAGTTATTCCTTTATCTTTGGATCATAAGCCTGGTGCTGATTTTGAGAAAAAAAGAATTTTGGAGGCTGGAGGCCAAATTTATCAGTATCATGATTTAATCTTTATTTTTTTTACACCTTTCTTTAAAAAGATCACAAACTGCAACAAATGAAATAGTAAATGGGACCCAAAAAATTATTACTGGTCCCTTTCGGGTTTTGCCTGGAAGATTATCGGTTGAACTAAATTAATTTTTTCCCTAAAATATTGGAAATGCCTAGGTTTCTAGAACTTTTGGAGATGCCGAAGCTAAATTACCAGAATATGGAGGCAATCCAAAGGTTATCGTTGCAGAACCTGATATTAAGAGCTTCAAGATTTCCAATAAAAATGATTTCATACTTTTAGGATGTAAATATTTTTTTTATTTTATTTTTGTTATTCTAAGAAAATTCAAGGTGATGGCATTTTTGATAAGCTCAGCAACACTCAAGTAGTTCATTCGATTTGGGAAACAATGTGCTTGAATAAGGAATGCAAAACCATGCATGAATTTTCCGGAAAAGCTGTTGAAAATATGATGAAAGAGGCTTTGAGCCATAAAAGTTTGGATAATGTGACTGCAGTGATGGTTTGTTTCAAAAATTTCAAAAAGACATTATTTCCGAAAAAAAGTAAAAACTGTGGAATTGAAAGAAAAGGAAGCCTTTTGCTTTCCAGTAAAAAAAATATGTAATAATCTAAAATTTCGATACTAGAACTCCAGCTGATTGAAATGAATTATTTCCCTGAAGATTTGAATGAAAAAGGCAATTTAGACCTCGAAATTAATGGCAATAATAACGAGAATCAAACTAAAGATAAATAATGCAATGGCAAATATGAGGAGATTTGCAAAGATCTTTGCAAGTTCTATCTCCTTTTTTTAAAATAATAAAGGAAATGTATTTGTTTATTTTTTTTTTTTCTATAATAAATCGCAAAGAGAAAATTAAAATTTCATTAAAAACATTTAAATTGATCTTATTCCATTTTTTCTCAAATTTTTATATGTTGTGATTGTTTTTCATAAAAAAATTAAATATTAACACTTTGGGAAAAAAGGAAAGCAAAAAAAACATGTTTTTTTTCTTTCATTTTTGGTTTTTTTATTTTCTAGAATTTATTGAGTACCCTTTGAAAAAATAATGATTTCATCAAGTTTTTCTCTTCAATAATTTTCAAAAATTTTTAATGATTCAGGAAAAAAAAAAAATGGAATCAATTTTTATATAGTTATGAAAGGTCAAAAATTAAATGGGATCATCTTGGTGAGAGAATACAATGATTGCAAACATGAAATTTTTTCTTAATTTTTATGCGAAACAATAAACAAAAAACGTTATTTTTTTTTAGGTTTTTTCGAGTTTTGCTTAGCATTTTTTTTCTTGTCAACACCTTCCGCATTCGTTATTTTGCTGTAATCCAATGCCAAGATTTTCAATAGACTCAGACTATGATTTATATCGGTGTCATAAGTTAATTTAACATCCTTCAAGTTAAAATCCCACACGTTGTCACAATTGCCATAATCGAAAATGTTTCCTTTCAAACCAACTTTCGTTTTAGAGACCCTGAAGATTTGCAACATAATTTTATCGAAATGTTTCAAGATTTCCTCCTTTATTTGATTCGTTATCATGTTTTTTAACATCATATCATCAAGAGTTTCATTCAAAGTCTCTCCTAATTTTGTTCTACGATGGATATTTTCCATAGTTGATTTTGCGTGGGCTTTGATAATTTTTTTCAGGCTTAAAAACCTAATTATTATTTTTGTGATTTTTACAATATTTAAACATTTCTATTTCTATAATAATTTTTTTCTAGAACAAATTCGTTTCTAATTATTTATTTACATACACCATTTCAAAAAATTTTTTTAGTCAATGATACCTTTCTTAAAATAAAGAGAAAATAATTTTCTTGATATTTTGCTCATTTTTTTCATGTTTTATCATAATAGCAACTTTAAATTTTAAATGCAAAATTTATTTTTTTTGACAAATTTATAATTATGAAATCAACCCTCTACACCCGTTCCATAACTCCCGAACAAAAGAGCCTCAAAACCAACGATCACAATTCCAAAAATGCCAATTTAACAAAACCCATCGTTTCCAGTGAAAAACAACAGGTTGCCTTTTTAAACAAAGAAATTTTCTCACATCCCCAACGGCTAGCCAACTATAACTTAAAACCCTCAAAAAATGAGAAAACTGTCAAGGTGAAAAAAGTTTCCCCTTCTCCAATTTCCCATAATCCAAAAATTGTCAAACAACTCTTAAAAGTCCCTTTGAAAACCGAAAGACCTGCTCCAAATAATAATAATAACAAGCAAGATCAAACCAATCTCTTAAAATATTTATTGAATAACACGCCCAATAAAAAATTTGAAAATTCAAGTATCGATTCAAAAGATCGAGCTGATGAAATAAACCAGAAAACCCAGCCAAAAAGGACTAAATTCTTTGATAATATTCGCGAAACTTCGCAAGAAAAATCGAACAGATCCAATGAAAGGCCTTACGAGCAGCTTTTGGAGCAAATGAAGGAAGAAAAAAGAGTTTTTTATGAGAAATTGAACCAGATAAATAACAAAAACCAAAATACTTTCAACGATTCGATGACTTCGAATTCATTTTTCAAGCAAAAACCCGCTGAAAACACGCCGAGAATGTTTCCCAATCAAATTTTGAATTCTTCAGAAATAGAACAAGCTACCTTGATGAAATTATTGGAAGAATTGGAAAAAAATAAAAGAAGTAAAGAAGAAGATTTGCATGAATTGATTGCAAAGTTGGAAAAACAAGATCAAGAGCTCTCAATAGTGCAAAAATCCCACATAGAAATCACAGAAAGTCTCCAGATTTCAAATGAAGAGTTGAAGAATGAAAATCAGGCGTTGGAAACGCAGATAGAAAAAGCTAGAAGGAATCTGAAAGAACAGGAGAAGAGTTGTCGAGAAACTCAAAATTTGATAGAAACTTACAAGCAGGATATCAATCAAATAACAGTTACTTTGCATAAGAGAGAAAAAGATTATGAGAAAGAAGTTACTTTATTGGAGTTACAAATAACTAATGAAACCTCAAAAAATACTGAATTAACTCAGAAATTAAATAATTTACAGATCACAATGAAGAATAATGAGAATATAAAGGAACAATATGAGAAATTGCATCAAGAGTTGAAATTGAAAAATGAAGATGTTGCGAGATTAGAAGATAAAAAAAGCGAATTGCTTTCAAAACAAAATGAAATGAGGATCATGTCACAAGAGGCAGTGTTTAAATTGAAAGAAGAACTCATTACAAAAACGCAGGATTTTCATCAAATGAAAAGCGAATTCGAACAATTTTGCAAAAACAAGGAAAAGGAAAAACAAAACATACAAAATGAACTCATGTTCATGGAATCAGAACTCAAAATGTTGGAAAAAACAAAGGAACAAGAACAAAAGGAAATGCAAGAGAAATTAAGTAAAATCATGAAGGAAAACGAAATTGTGGAAAACGAATTAAAACAAGCTGAAATGGAACATGAGAAGAAAATGAAAGACATTCAGAAGGAATTGGAAGGACTTGAGACAAAATCGAAAAAAATGGATGAAGAAATTAAGAGTTTGGATGATTTGAAACGGACTTTGCAAGATGAACTAACTTCCTCAAAGAAAATATTCGAGAACCAGATTAAACAAGTGGAAAAAGAAAATTTGAAGTTGGAAGAAGAAAATCAAAATTTGCAAAAAGACATTGAAAAAATGAAAACTGAAAATTTTGAATTGGAAAAAGAATTACATTTAGAAAAGAAAAATATGGAGAATTCCTTAGATGTTGAAATAAACAAAATTAACAAAGAAATAGAAGATTACAAATATTTAGTTGATAACTTGACGAAATCAAAGGATGATCTCGAAAAAGAAATCGAAGAGATTTCAAATAAACTCAAAGAGGAAAAAAAGAAAAAAGTAGAACTGACCAGTCAAGAAAAAGAAAAAATCAAAATAATTGCAAAATTGAAAAACGAGCTGCAAGACTTACAGAAAATAAATGAAGAAAACAATAATTTGTTAAAGAAAATGTTGGAAGAAAAGGAACAAAACGAAAAAGAACTCACTGACTTGAATATGCTCAGCAATGTTTTCCAGAAAGAAATGGAGAAAAACCTTGAAACTATCAATGAAATGAGCAGCAAAGAGGCCAACTTAAATAATAAAATAAAAGTCCTGGAGGCTGAATTAAAAAGTAAAAAAAAAAAGTGATTTTTGATTTTGTAACATAATATACCAAAAACTTTGTATCAAATTATGAATAAAACCCATTTTTTCCATAAAGGTTTTAAAATTATTTTACAAAAAAAATTAGAATTTCCTTCGGATAAAAAGCAAATCAATATAGAAAAATCTATAAACAATGACTTGAAAAAACCTAATATTATCATCACTGAACCACCCATTACTCAAAAAAAAGAAGATATTACTGAAATTAAAAAGCCTGAAATGATAAAAGAAGTGATCCCCGAAATAAAAAAACCAGAAATCACAAAAAGCCAAAAAAAAATCGGCGGAAGCAATAAACTTCGTTTGATAATACTTTTTTCTTCTTTTTAGAAATATTTATAGAAAATTCAAGCAAATATGCAGAAGTCATGAAAAATCTGGAAAATATCTTTCAAAATGGAGGATCAAGTGAAAATAAAGTAAATGAAAAATAGTAAATGATTTACAGTAATTAAAAAAAAAATAATAGAGGGAAAATATAAAAAAACAGGAAGAAGGGAATAATGAACTATTACATTTGCGTTTAGAGAATTCAACGATGCCAAAAGGACGAAAAAAAAACACAAAGAAATTTCATGCTGCTTTTGATTTTGATCTAAATTAGCCCCGCATTGCATTTTTATAAAAATTTATTTTTACCAAATTAAAAAAAATAGTGCGAAATATAAAAAATGATTTTTATCTTCTTAAATTTTTCTAAAATTAATTTCATTTTAAATTAAATTAAGAAAACATTTTGGAAAAACATAATTTAAAAGAAAAATTTTTTGTATAATTGGAAAATCGAAAAAAAAAAAATAATAGAATTGAATGTAATTTTACTTTGAATTCGTTTTTTTTTAATTTTAAATAAATTCAAACTAAAAATTTGTTATTTTCTCCGATTTCTAAGAATTTAATTCGTGGTGGTCGAAACTTGTTTTCCCGAATATATCTCTCTGAAACTTTCCAAAACATCATCTTTCACTGCAGAGTTAAATAAAATAGATGAGAAATAAATTTTAATTGTAAATATAATTTATTTTCACCTTCTTGAATCAACACCACAGGCTTATTGATCACATGTTCAGTTGGAACCAAAGTCAAAAGAACATCATATTTCGCTCCTTTATCCAAATAATCTAAAAGGACTTCATCTCTTTCTGTTCTTTTCTCCAAATTCAACAAAAAGTTGATTTTTGCACTCAAAGAAGGCATGAATGGCTCGAAGAGTGCTGAAAGCATACGAATTAAATTAGCTATAACTGCCAAAACCACGTTAGATCTAAAGAAATTTTATTTTAAATTGGCTGATTTTTAAAAACCTTTTAGATTCCAAATTTTTGGCCACCCAAGGCTCGTTATCTTGCATGTATTTGTTACATGAAGCACTGATTTCCATGCTGAGCTTTAAAGCCTCCTTGATCTCCACGCTTTCAAACAAATTTAGATATTCTTTGAACATCTTATAGATCGATTGGAGCATTTCTATGTCTGCTGCTGTCAATTCTTTTCTGTCAAATCCTGGAATTTTCTAAAAATGATTACCGGTAATAGTTTAAATGTTAAGAAAAAACAATAATTATTACAGCGTCAAATTTGCTAAAGATCAATTTCAAAGATCTTTGAGTCAGGTTCCCAATATTCGTCAATAGCTCATTATTGATTTTTACCCCAAAATCTTTCCAAGTAAACAAAGTATCTGCCTTTTCCGGTCTATTTGTCAATAAATAATATCTCCAAATCTCACTAGGGATATTAGTTTCCATCGCATTATCACCAAACACTCCGACTCTTCTACTCTTCGAGAATTTCCCATCCTCATAATTCAAATATTCTGTCGTTGAAATATGATGCAACATTGTCCAATTTTCCTTTGTCCCCAACAAAGTACATGGGAAAATCACTGTATGGAAAGGAATATTGTCTTTCCCCATAAATTGATAAAGTTTCACTTGTTCTGGGTTTTTCCACCATTTTTCCCAATGTTTCGTGTATGTCGCAGTTATTGAAAGATATCCGATCGGGGCATCAAACCATACATAAAACACTTTATCTTTAAACTCCTCCAAAGGAACTGGAGTCCCCCATTTCAAATCCCGTGTGATGCATCTTGGTTTCAATCCAGTTTTGATCCACGATTGAGTTGTGGTTTTTGAGTTATTGTTCCAAAATCCTGCATCTGACGCTTTGGCAATCCATTTTTCCAAGCTATCTTGTAATTTTGGCAAATCAATAAAAATATGTTTCGCTTGCTTTACAATTGGTTGTTTGTCACAAATTTGGCATTTGGGCTCAACCAATTCTGTTGGGTTCAGCAATTTACCGCAACCATCACATTGATCACCTTTTGCGTCTTCAAAGGCACAGAATGGACATTTGCCCCTGATGAATCTATCAGCTAAAAATGTCTTGCAATTTTCACAATATGACTGTTCCAAGGTTTCTGGAAACAAAAATTTATTGTCTTGAAGCTTCAGGAAGATATCTTGAGCGATTTTTGTTTGTTCTGGAGTGGTGGTTCGTCCGAAATTATCGCAATCTATATCGAACCAATCATAGATCATCTTATGTTGGGCAAAATATTTGTCACAGATTTGTTGTGGAGTGCATTTTTCTTGCAATGCTTTCATTTCCGTAGCTGCACCATATTCGTCAGTCCCAGCAATGTAAATGGTGTTATAGCCCCTCAAACGGCAATACCTTGCAAAAACGTCTGCACTTAAAACACAACCAATAACATTTCCTAAATGAGGAACATTATTTACATAGGGCAAAGCACTAGTCACAAGAATATTTCTCTTATTGGCCTCTGGTAAAATTTCCTTTCCAAGGGACAATCTATGTATTTTGGCAGAGTTGAATGTTTTCAAATAATCTACATCAATTTCTTCCTTGACCTTTTGTTTTTTTGGTTCCTTAGCAGTTGATTGATTTTTTTCTTGTTTTTCTTTAGAATCTTTTTGCTTATCTTTGGATTCTTTTTGTTTTTCTTTGTCTTGTTTTTGTTTGGATTTTTTGTCTTCACCGATTTTGGATTCTTCTTGTGAGTGTTGACCTGGTTTTTTATCGTGTTTTTGGGGGACATTTTTGAATTGCTTTGTAGATCAAAAGAAGTTAACTAAAAAAAAAAAAAAAATACATCAAGGATTGCATTCAGGTCAGGCTCTATTTTATCTTTGATTTTCTCGAACCAAGTGATCAACTTCGTGAATTTCTTGGTTTTTTCGCTTGGGTTGAAATATTTCTTCAAAGCCATATAGGCCATAACATCAAGGGAACCAAGCTCAGCCTATTTTTTTATCAAGTTTTTAAAAAAATGTGGATATATGATGATTACTCCTGAAAGGTAATGAGTTTTCAAAAGAAGTTTATCTAGTTTTTTGAAGCTTTTATTTCTAATTACTTTAATGGAAGCAACAGGTCCCTTAAAATATAAATATATAAATCTTAACAAAAAAAACCTAAATAAAAATACAGATTTTGTAGTGGTATGTTCGATCATCCCGAACGATGTCCAATAGAGTTTATCTATGAATGAGGAGTTGTGGTTCTCCAAATATGCTAAAATACTTAAGATTCCGCTTAAATGAGGAGAGTTTTGACAGGGAACCAATGTTTCAATGAATGTTTCTAAAAAGAATTTTAGAAAAATTAAAAGGAAGTGTGTGTGAACTTGGATCATGAATAAATTTAATATTGTGGTTTGAATGGAACTTTTTAATGATTGTCATTAAGGACAAAGCTTTACGATTAAGGCTTTTAAAGTAGAAATTCATTGTCTGGAAGAGAAGATTTGCTGGATCGATTATCTTTTTATTTGATTTTTTGAATTACAAAAAGATTTTTTTTTTTTTCAAGTTTAAAAATTTTTTTCTTTGATTAAAATAAAATGTCTTTCGTCAGAAAATAATTTTAGTTTTTTAGAAAATTTATTCCAAAAAACATTCAAAAATTTAATTAAAATATTTTTTTTTTTTTGTAAATATAACATTTTACAAAAAAAATACATTTTTTTTTCAAGATAGCTTTTACTTCTTAAAAATTTTCTGCGATTAAAAAATACATTTTGGTCAGAAATGAAAATTCCTGTTTTATTTATGAAATAAAATTTATTGTGTCTTTCTTTTATTTTAAATCATCTTTATCATTTCAAATAAAAACTTTCAAAATCAACCAAAAACCAAAACATCCAACCTTTAAAATGTCCAAAAGCAACTCTGATGACACATCCAGTAAAATATTTTTTCCTCCAAATTTCTATAATTTTTTTAACACCTAGATTCAAACTTATGTTCTGTTTCGCAAGCTTGTAAAATCTTCATCACGACCGATGAAGGAATCTATTGTTCCTTCTGTTACGAGGTCTGTAAAGAAGGTCGTTTCGCCCATAACAACACACTTTTCAATTCTGAAAATCGATGTTGTTGTACTCACGAAGGTTCCTATTTAAAATTTAAACCTCATGTAAAAAAAAAATGATAAATTTCTTTAGAAAATGCCGAATTCTTCCGAAAAAACATCTCTGATATCTTTAAAGACTTGCCTCATCATTCCATAGCCAAACTCAATGCGATAAACGCCTTTCTTTCCCATAGAGTCAATGGCTATTCAGTCTTCGAACTCGCAGATCCTGAAGTAGCAGGATTATTTTCGAAGGATTATAAATCCTTGATTTCCCAGACCTTCAAATGGGATGACATAGGTATCCCCAGCATTGAGCAACGAGCTAATTTCGTCAATTATTTCAACCAAAGCGATGCCAAAATCCTGATCACAGGTCTTAAAACGGCCCCATTAGAACAATTATTCCCCTTGAAATTCCTCAATCTGATCACTGATTGTCCAGATTATAGTTTCGGCCAACCGATTTATAACCAGAGTCTCAACTTTTATACCTATCTGTTAGATTTCTTCATCAGATATTATTTGAACAAGGATTTAAAAACCTTAGACAAGCTGGATTCACAAGACATTGAGACATATTCACCTTTGGCTAGACATTCCATGAGAGAAAAGAACCGAAATAACAGCTACATCAGAGAAAAATATTTTAATGACGAATTTGATGTGCATAAATTCGCTATAAAATTAGTCGAAAAGTTTGTGCCTGGTGCAACCTGGCGTTGGATCGGTGGTAATCATAAGGCTCATGTTTATTGTATAAAGATTTGCAAGTTGTTGATGGAATATGGTCTTTTGGATGAAACTCAATGCGAAGAAATAAAGAACGCGTTATATCTGAAAATTCCAGTCTACAGATCTTTGGAAACGATAATTGATCGTGATGCGAGCAGCATTTCTGAATATTGGGTGAACATATGGTACGATGGCTTGAAGGCGATCAGAGAGTATTATTGTGAGATCCTGATAAATTACGTTTATATGAAGAAAGATAATGAGATTTTGGCGATGATGCAAAAACTGATGGTTCAAAAGGAGAAGAATGAAAACATCACCTTGGAATTTTTACAAGCCAACATCACTTTTGAGCACTCACAAATTTTCGAAGAGGCCTTTTCTAAGAAAATGATGGAGTTTTTGCATGGGTACGTTCTTTCTCAGAATACCATCAATAAGAAATCAATTACCAATTCCATGAAGATGGAGAGTATCATAGATAATTTCTTACAAAGCTTCTCCAATATAGAGGACCCTTATTTGAGATCATTGAGGATGTTGCGGGATCAAGATTTCGAAAATTTTCTTACAGAAATGAGGATTCCTCAGAACAATAAGCTAGATTTGGCAGGATCTGCAAAGGAAATCTCCAAAATTAGATCCAGAATCATACAAGGAACTTACACTTACAAGGAAGCAGAATTATTCAAAGATATAGAAAACGTTTTAGACCAATTGAATGAAAAGCTGAACTTCATAAACGCGATAAAAAACAATACCAAGGACCTATATCATGGACAGAGAGCCTTATTTAATTTGGATATTCCTATGTCTATTGAATTGATTTTGGCTTGTTTTTGCAATGAAATCAAGAAATATGATTACAAGCCGATGATGATGAAATTTTCCTATTTGATTCAATATTTTCTCAAAGATAATATTGAGAACCATAGTATCCATTGGGTGGAGAATAATTTCTGGAATTATGAAAATATGCTTTATGTGATCCCGGAAGAAATTAGTAATTTATTATATGTGTGCTTCCAGGAAAATTCGCAGGCAATGTATGCCAAGGAATACATTTTAGATGTGATTCTTTGCGTTTTTGGAAAACAAATAAAATTGGAAGAAAAGAACCTCACATATTATAAATCCCTGAGCAGATTAATTGATATTATAGCTTTGCATCATCAGGAAAAATATGAGAAAATATACAATTGGATTCCTGAATATGATATCAGAATAACTATGGATTTAGTGACTTATAGTGAATTATTGGTTCCCGATGAAATCGAGAAGCTTTTGGAAAATTATTCTGATAATCCTGACACTTTAGAAGGAGCAAAATTGAATTTCTTGATTAATGCATTGAATTTGATACAAATTAGCACAAGATATCGATTTGTTGAAACTTCTTATAAGAAGGTTAATGAAGCCTTTACGATAGATCGTTTGACAAAATTGATCAAGATGTCTAATAATAACATAGAATTCAGAAAAATCTTTTTCGATCTTTATGCAAATATCCATGTGGATTTCAAAGACCATTTAATAAATAATCGAGCTGATTATTATTTCACAAAACCTGCCGATATGCAATATGAAGAGGATCCTTTTTATGATAAGGAATATAATAAGACCCTGGATTTGATATCAGAGGAAATCAAATGGATCTTTGAAAAATATGAACAAGCAAATGAATCATTTACCAATCAATTGAACAAATATCTTGATTATTTGAACGAATCAGTTATTGGGACTTTAGTGAAACTAATGAACTATTTCTTGATAATAAAAGAAGGGGATTTACATAAAATGAATAAATATATTAGCAAATTGGAAGAAGTCAGCAACTTTTTATTTGATAATAAAATCAAAATCACTGTGATTTATGGGCTAACTGCAGAGGAATTAGACTCGCCTGAAAGGAAAAAGCTGGAAATTCAATTGGCGAAAATCGATGAAAATCAAAAAATCAAGAAGGAAAAAGTTTTGATTATCAGTCATTGCCAATTTATTCTGGAGACTTGTAGCTTTATTTTAGCAAAGAAGCCCCTGATCTCCCATAAAAGAAAGCTTCTAAATTATAAGGATCCTCTACAAAGAACTGATTATAGCTTTTATAAGCTAAGACATTTCGCGAAAACTGTGAATGAAAGAAAGGAAAATTTGAATTTGATCTATGAGAAATTTCAACGAAGACTCGCTAAAAACAAAGATGACCCTTCATTAATCAGTCGATACTTAGCATTGGCCTATGAACAATATAAATTGACAAAGATGAGTTCTGACAGTAAGAGGAATTATTATTTGAAAACTTTGGGCATTTCTCCAGAAACCGTGGCTTTCTCTTATAATCTCTGCAATTATATCCATAATTTCTTGAAAAATGAATGGAATATTGATAAAAAGATCAATAAATTCAGCCTTATAGAATGTCTCTGCAATATGCTGTTCATCAGTCCAATAACAATCCAGGATTCCCTCTACAAAATTATAACTGAAAGTACTGAGAAAGATTGTCCTTTCCTTGATAAAATTTGGTCCGAGATGAAATGGTCAATGAGTTATGTGAAATTCAAGACAAATATTGACAAGTTTTGGAAGGAAGGCTTTAGAAAGGTGATTTTAATCATGAAATTCCACAATTTTCTCTGCAAAGGACAAAAGAAAATGTTCAAAGATATCTTCAGGGAAAAGATTCTGCCTTCAGATACTATTGATAGAGTGCAAAGATGGACCACTGTCTTTCAAAGGATGAGTGATAATTGTGAATGGCATTACAATTACAACAAAGGAGAAATAAACACTTTTGGGAAATCTAATAGAGCATATTTGATTCCTTTGGCAATCGAAGTGTTTGAGAATCTCTCTGAGGTATGTTCTGGGAATTTTGATAATAAGAACAAGGTGTATACTTATATTTATGATAGATATAACGGGATTTTGAAAAGGTTTTTCAAAGATGCCAATTCGAAATTTTATAACCTCAAATTGGCGTTGATCAAATTTATTTTGGTCATGACTGAAGGGATGAATCCAGATATTTTGAATTATCAAATCACCAATTTCGAATTGACCAATATCAATGTTATCATTATAAACAGTCTCAAGCAACTTTATCATAGTCTTGTCAAAAAAGACAAATTGGAGATCTCCAATAAATTAAGTGATTATCTATTGAAAATTGAAGATTATCCTACTTTGGTTAAGGCATTTGAAACTAATCCACTTTTCCAAAATCATGTTTTGTTGATGATTTGTAAAACCTTGTTCCATTATATTCTGAAATTGAAGGAAGTCAGATTGAAATATGAAAATTTCTGCAGAGAAAGAGAAGATATGATTGCAAATTTCGAAAAAACACACACTTTGTCAAATAAATATATTAGTGAAGAAGATTTCGTCAGCTTTATGTTCTTGAATGAAATAGTTTGTAGAAACTATTATAAAGGAAAAAACAGCAATAAGAGGATAAGATCAAATTCAGAGGAGGCAGGAAGAAAACAAAAGAAAATTGATAAGGTGTTAAAGGAAAAAACTAAAGATTTTAAGGAAAAATTGGAAAATATTGAATCCAGCTTTAAAACAACTTTCCATGACTTTGATTCCAGGTCAAAAGAAATTAAAGAAGAAGTCAAAGAAGAGTTCCATTTAATGAATACTAAGATGGATAATGTGAAGGATGAAACCAAAGATGAAATAAATAAACTAAATAATGAAATCGGGAGCTTGAAGGCTGAAGTCATAGATTTGAAGACCACGGTTCAGATCTTGACTGAGAAATTGGGTATCTTTTTGGCCGGACAGGAGCAAAAACCAGAGGTAGTTGAAAAAGGAGAACAAAAACCAGAGGTAGTTGAAAAAGAAGAACAAAAACCAGAGGTAGTTGAAAAAGGGGAACCAGCTGCTGACAAAGGGGGTAATTAAATTAACTAATAGCAAAAAAAATTTTTATTTTTTGAAGAATTAAGAGAAAATTAATGTTTGATTTAATTTTTTCTAATTTAACATTAAAAAAAAACATTTTTTGATTTTGGATATTTTAATTTTAATTTATTTTTTTTATAAAAAAAAAAAAAAAAAAAACAATTTTAACTAATTATTCGATTTTTTGAAAAAAATATTAAATGATGTCAGAAATCCCTTCCCAAAAATAATCCAATTATTTTATTCATTCTAACATGAGGCTTGAAACCTTTATTATTTTCTTTTTATTTCAAAGGATTGCTTCCCAAGGAGGCGGTGGCGGTGGTGGTGACAGTGGCGGTGGTGGTGACAGCGGTGGTGGTGACAGCGGTGGTGGTGGCGGCGATGGTGAAGGAGGCAGTGGTGGTAATTCCTGTACATCATGTTGTCCCCCAGGAGATCCAGGTTCATCATTGGCTGCTGTCTCAGGAGTTCCATTTATCGTGGGATCTATCATATTTTTATTAATCATCACCTTCTTTGGTTATCGCTGGGTCAATTCCATCTTCTTTTTTAAAACTTTAAGAAAGATGTACCCCTATAAAGGAAATTTCCCTGATAATGGTGTATATCATGGTCATTATTTTCAATATGGAAAATATTTTTTTATGGACAATATCACCTTAACTTTCCATGACGACATAATACAAGGATCCGGGACTGACGCAGTTGGTTCTTATGATTGGGATGGGAGGATTTATGATGATCGGCCAATTCGATTAGAGAAAACTTATAGAAAAAACACAGGAGATCCTTCAGAGAATTTTGGCCATACTGTTGTAATCGACTTGGTGCCAACCAGAATTCAAGGGAGCTTTTGTCCTGCCTTGATGGGGAAATTTAGTGTGGCTAGAAACAACACACAAGGTATGTGGTTCATTATTCCAAAAGAAATAGAATATAATGTTAACGAAATTTTTCCAGCAGGCAGATCAAAAAAAGAAATTTCTCTGTTTGTTGGCATCTTGATTTTGACATTATCCATGTTGATAAATTATGGAGCAGAAAGACCAAATTTTTACGATACTATTTATGCTAGCAATGTCATTGGAGTGCCTTGGGGAGGATTTTTTTCCCTAATTGGATGTCTCTTTCTATTTCTTATAGAGGATGTGTTCAAGCTTAGAAAAAATAGAACAAGACAGTTTAGGATTTTTTTATGGTTGTTTTATTTTGTTATGGTGGTGCTGTGTATGACTTTTGCATTAATTGATATGATTTCTGCTGATTTTGTTGTGTCTCAAACCTTATCAAGCACTCTAAATGCTGCAGGAATGGGAATTTCTGGAGAATGTCATTTCAGTGATTTTGGTTGTTCGGTCTATTGGATAGGTCCATATACTTTACAGGATTTTTCCTGTCTTGGGAGTTACAGCTCATTATGCATTTCATTTGGAGGAATTGGTGCAAATTGTGTAAACCATAAGGATGATTTATACAATTACCTGTTTGCTAATTCAATTTTATCTTTTATTATCATGGTTTTGTGGGAAGCAATAATATTTTTGGAAGTGTGGCTATATTCTGTTAGATGGACAGACATTCAAAGAAAAATTGAAATTTGGAACAAGCCTGAAAATGAAGTAGGATTTTTGTAATTAATAAACTAAGTAATTCGAAAATGCAAAAAAATATATTGAATGAGTTTAAATTATTGTTTGATTGTTTTTAAAAATGGTTTAATTTATAAATAATATAAACAAATTATTAATAAATCCTGAACCATTGTATTTTTACAAGGCAATTTTTTAAATATTAATGCTTTCTGAATTTTATTAAGGTGGCTAAAGAGTTTTTTTTTTAAATAAATAAATATTGTTTTTATTTGATCATAAAATAATTGGGAAAAAATGAGAATAAAAATGAAGGCATGATAAATTTTTATAAAACATTTGTAAAGATCATTATTTTCTTAATAATTAACTGCTTTCTCTTAAATCAATCAAATCGATAACAATGCTGAGTTTTTTTCGCAATCCATATTTCATGGTTTCAATTTGTTCATTGCTGAAAATGAATCTTTGATAGAGGACAAGACATCCGTTAATTTGAGGAAAATTTAGATAAGTCATAATTCCACATTTGATTAAAAGAGCAATTGCTTGGAAATAATCATAATTTAATGCCACAATTCCATCTAAGATTGGAAATAATGTCACATGAAGTATTCCCAAAATCATCCAATATGATAACCATTTGGCCGAGTCTTCTGAATTCATATAACTAGAATCTTTGGAGGCGCATATCAGGAGCAAACTTGCCCATATTGGGTAAAGGTAACCAATTCCAGTCTTTAAAAGATAAAGGAAAAACTCCAAAAACATTCTAAAAAATTTTTGGGAAACTAAAATAATAATTTTAATAGCACAAAATTATTTAAATGAAATTAATAAAAAAACAAATTCCATCTTTAATTTTTAATATTAACGATATTTTTTCTCACAGATGAAATCGCTCTCGCCGCAACCCCTGCAAAATAACCAGCCTTCCCGAACTAACTATTATAATTCCAATCAAGTTACTCCCCCATCCAAAGGTACCCCAATCAAAGGCCCCCCAAATTACTTAGCAAATACCTTGCAGTTTGGTCCAATTGAAACTGCACATAGACTGCCAATAACTCCAACTGAATCTCGTTTTTTTCCAATTCCTGTTCTTCGTTCAATTTCTCCTGCAGTCAACAACAGACCTGATCATCAAAACAGTAGATCCAATAGTCCTTATATCGTTAGTTATAGAAATGTTGATGGAACTCCTATTAAAGGAAATGGTTATATAACAAGTCCCAACGTATTTCCTTCACAAGGACCAGGCAATATAGCACTTAAGCAAAGAGTGTTCAATGTGTCAAATGTTGGAAGAGAAAATAGACATAAAGCTGATATGAATGTTGAGAGAATTGATCCTTTCATAGAGCTTGACAAAATGAAGGAAAGGAACACCTCTTTAACAAAAAAATTGCAAATATTGGAGGATATTGTGGGAAACAGTGGGCTTGAAATCATGGAGCAGAAAATAAATAAGCTGCTAAGTGAAAATGATCGACTCACTTCCATTTTGCAAGAAAATAGAGGAGTTTCTAACAAAGCCTCTCCCTCCTCAGAAAAACATCATCCAGACTATATGAAAGAAATTGACCGACTCAACAAAATCATACAAAATCAGGCTAGTGATGTGGAAATATGGAAAAAACGCTGGCATGAAGCTGAAAGGACGTCTTTAAATATGTCGAAGAGTGTTACAAATGCCAAAGAGCAACCCCAGGAAGATGATAAAATTAATAAAATTCTTCAGGAAAAAACAGAAGAAATCGATGGTCTCAACCAACAACTGAAAAATTATATAGAACAAATAAACATCCAAGAATTAGAACACACGAAGAAAATTAATATCTTATTGCAGGAAAATGATAAATTGAACTCTATTCTCAATAGACAAATCGATGAATTAGACAAATTGGCCATTAGGTATCAGGAAATAGAATCGAAACAAATGGCTAATTCGATTTATGAGGCGAAATTCGAAGCTATTCAAAGAGAATTCGCGCAAAACAATAAGAAAGTGAATCAACTTTTGCAAGAAAACGAATATCTCATGCAAAAAATCAAAGAACAAGAAAGAGACCTGTCCTCATTAAAGGTCTTGGAACAAAAGATAGAAATGGTCGTAGAAGAAAACATAAAAAATAACAATCTTCTAAAAATTAAAGTGGAAGAATGCGAGTATTTCAAGAAAAAAGTTGAAGAGGAACAATTCAACTTGGATTTCCTTGAAAAAGAAAACAACAATCAGAAGTTCATCATAGAAGAACTCAAGGCCAAAATAAACATCTTGATCGAAGAAAACAGGAAATTAAACGAAAGTGTAACTTTGAAAATAGGCGAAAATATCGCATTGACTGCTTTGGAGGAAAAAATGGAGATACTTGTTGAAGAAAACCGGAAACTTAATGAATTAAATGAAAAGATATGTGACAAACAAAATAAAAGCAGCTATCGACCCGATGAAGCGATAATTTATAAGGAAAAGGCAGAGTTTTTAGAAAAAAAAAATTTAATGTTAATGGAAGAAATGGAGAAAGTTCGCGCGGAATTTGAAAGGAGTGTTGGGGAAAATCAACAAATTGGAGAAATTGAGATGAAGACGGAATTGTTGATTGAAGAAAACAGCAATTTGAATAACTTGTTAGCACAAAAAGATGAGGAGATTTTCGAATTAAAAAGCAAATTGATGGAGGGGCAGCACAGGGAATCGGAAAATAATTAAAAGTTTATTAAATAAATTAATACTTAAGCTTTATAAAAAAAATTAAATTTTGTTATATGAAAACATTTAATTTGAAAATACTGCAGTATTTTGACAAATTTTCAAAGAAAAAAAAAATCAAATACTTAATAAAATCTTTTTCAAATTTCATTCGAAATGGCAGAAAACATAAAGTTGCAAAGAATTATAAAAGGTACTGAATTTGCATTGAAGGATCCACAAACTTGAGTTTTAAATAATTTAAGAAAAGGAAGCCTTGAAAAAGCTACCCCAAGGCACTTATTCTTACGAGTTTTCTAAAGACGATTCTGAATTGTTTGTCCAAATAAAGGATAAAGAGTTGGGTTTCATCAAGCTATCGATTCTTCTACCTTCAAATTATCCATTTGAGATCCCACAAATTAAAATGGAATTTGAGGTGAGAAAAAAATTTTCCCACTTTTTTTAAAATCATTATTTTTTTCAAGAACAAAGACATTTTTTTGAACTTAGATTATGAAAATTACAATAGTTTTAATATTTACTATGGAAACAAGTGGACTTGCAAACTCACTCTCGATCAAATTGTTCAAGAGTATATAATGAATTATTTTTCTTTTAATAATATTTCATAGAATGCACAGCATTGTTTCTAAAAAACAAAAATCAATAAAGACTTTCCCTCAGAATGCGATTTTCTCAAGCATGAAAATCTTTGGAGACAATTTCAGCAAAAACTTCGTCATAATTTTAATATTATTGTTAGCTATCATGTTTCGAGTTCTCATAGGATTCGGCTCATACTCAGGTTTTCTTTGCATCATTTAAATTTATTTCATTAAAACTCTAAAGGAATCCATGACCCACCAGAATATGGAGATTATGAGGCTCAAAGACATTGGATGGAGTTGACCTATAATACACCAACTGAAGATTGGTACAGAGCCACTCCTTCCAATAATTTGACTTATTGGAGAATCGATTATCCACCTATGACTGCCTATCATAGTTGGGTCATGGGTGTTTTCAGTGCGAAATATGAACCACAATCCATGGCTCTCGTTGAATCTCATGGATATGAAACTCCTTCTCATAAATTCTATATGCGAATGACTGTCTTAGTTAATGATCTCATATTTTTCTTCATAGGAAGTCTATGCGTAACTTATTTGGATCTCAAGAAATATAACTTTTATGTGAAATGGATCAGTTTGTTATTGATTTTCTTTGCTCCACCAAATGTTTTGATTGATCATGGCCATTTCCAATATAATTGCGTTATTATGGGGTTAACTTTAATGGGGTTATATTTCTGTTGTAGAGATCAATTAGTAATTGGAAGCATTCTATTCACTTGCGCATTGAATTTTAAACAAATGGCTTTTTATTATGCCTTCGCATTTTTTGCTTTTATTTTCGGGAAAATAATCATCAGAGCCAAACGAAGCAACTATGTAAATCTTTCTTAAAATTTAATTCAGTAAAGTTTTTTTTTTAGGTTTTACCATCGTTGATTTTTGGAGTTTTATACATTGGATTGGTTGTAATTGGAACGACATTTATAATCTGGCTTCCTTGGGACACGAATAAAGACAAATTTTTACAAGTTGTCGAAGCCATTTTTCCTTTTCATAGAGGCTTGTTTCAACATAAAGTAATATTAAGATCAAAAACATATTTTAAAGAAACTAAAAATCATTTAGGTTGCAACATTCTGGTGTGTCACCAGCATTATCATCAAGTGGGAAAGGATATTTCCCATTCGCTTCTTAACAATTCTGACATCATTTGCTTGCATTATTTTCTCTTTACCTTCTGTCATCGCAACAATAATACGTCCAAATATCAAGACATTCAAATTATGTCTTTTTAATGTCTCAATGGCCTTTTTCTTTTTTTCTTTTCATGTGCATGAAAAAACCATTCTTATTCCACTTTTGGGGTTAGGATTGTGTCTGAGATATGTGGGGTATTATTATTTAGACTTTGTGACCTTCGCTTGTATGTCAATGTTTTATCTATTTCGTTATGATTTAATGGATTTCCAATATTTTGTTTCAACAATATTTTTCTGGTATTTTTGTCAAAGAATGTTGAAATTATTAGATTCTATGAATTTCTTTAAAAAGTTAACCATTGAACATCAAAAAGTCTATCCAACTTTTAATAAAATGGATGATGAGAAATTAGTGAAAAATTGCATCAAATTAATTGGATTTATTGATAAATTATACTTTAAATTGGTGCGAGTTCTATTTTATGTTTTAGTTTTGATTTTACATATAGTTGAGAGATATGTGAAACCTCCGGCTCATTTACCTGGTCTATGGTTTTGGTTCATTGATATTTTGGCGTTTTTCGTGTTTGGAATAGTTTGGGTGAGAACAAATCTATATTTGTTTTATTTGGTGGGAAAGTCAGTCGTAAAAGAAAAGCGCATCCAAAAGAAAATCGATTAATAAGATAATAATAATTGATAAAGAAAATTTAGAAATAGAAATAAATTTACAAAAAATATTTTACAAAGAAAATTTAATAAT
>Ga0302186_10000839_pt1 | contig 26646 bp, 17 predicted proteins | sample II_Bog_E1_2_FD_198782 | JGI IMG/M metagenome (GOLD analysis project Ga0302186, IMG submission 198782) | Peat permafrost microbial communities from Stordalen Mire near Abisko, Sweden - II_Bog_E1_1 | ecosystem: Environmental > Terrestrial > Soil > Wetlands > Peat | place: Sweden: Abisko... | reverse complement strand
TTGCCTTCTCTCTTTTCTCAAAATCTTACTGAGCCTTTTTTTATTTTTTCAATCTCTATATCTCGATCAATCTATCCAACTCCTTCTCATAGGAGAGCATATCCTGATTCTTTTTTTTAAGACCTGCTAGCATCTTTGTGGCCTCTTCCCTCTCCTTTCCCTTCATAAATTTCTAATATTCTGCAAGCTGTCTTTACTTCATTACGATTCTTTCAATCATTTAGCGGTCAGCTTGTTTTTCGCGTTTGATCTGTTATTCTTTGTCTCTCTTAATTTTTTCGTTTTCTTAATGAATAGTGCGGTGAATATCTCGCTGCTTATCAATAGTTTGCTTTTCCTTGAGTTTGGCAAGTTAGCTTTGCCTCTCCCACTCTACCCTCAACATCTCCCTCTCTTGCTCAGTCATATACTTTTCCTCATCCTCTTTTCTCTTTCTGAGATCTTTTTGTACAGCCAAAATGGCATTTCTTTAATCCACTTTGTCTTGATACTGTTGCTTCTTGATTCTCTCAGCTTCCTCCTTCTTTTTAATATCTCTTTTGTTGAGTTCTGCGAAGAGCATTTCTTCTAAATCGAGGTTATCTTACCTTCGTATTGATTCTGCATAAGATTTTGTTTTTCCACCAATTGGAGATTCCTCTCATAAGCCACCTTGAGCTGTTTCAGGTCCTGATCAACTTTTCTCAACTCGTCAGCATTCAGCTCAAATCTTTTTTACAATTTATTATTCACATCTTCCAATCTTCTTTTTTATTTTTCTTCCTTTAATTCCTTCACTCTTTTGGCCATTCGTTCGCGAGTCTGCTCAGGTGTTTCTTGCATCTGTATAATCTCATTCTTGTATTGACTATCCTCATCCTGTAACATGGCAGCTAATTTTTGTCTAAATAACATCATTGGTACCTTCTGAATTGTAAGTTAGCATTTGATGCCTTTCTGAGTGAGGCTAATTTTTGCCTAACCTGATTATTAATTTCGATATTTTTGCCTTTATTCTGCCATTTGGCGAATTCTTGTTCATGAAACTACTGTTTGAGTTTGGTCTGCATATTACTAAGTTTCTGCTCCTGATTTCTCCGCTGGTAGATGAGTTGTTCTGCTCGACTGGTAGGGCCTGAAAGCATAAGATGTTACACAAATTATTAATTATTAACAATTAATTAAATTATGAATGCTTTAAAAATGATTGAAGTTAATTTAAAAGGAGATAATGTAATATGTATTCATCTTAATTAATTTATTCCAAATGAAATGAAGACATATCCAGTATAATATCGTAGCAAATAAATATCCCTTTCTTCATTTTCTTTGAGTCAGATAAAATATAAACAACTTATGGAACTGATTGGGCAAAATATTTAAAAAGCTCAATCGTTTAGCAAAGATAAGAATAGATTAGTCTTTTTACTTTTTTATAAAGCTTTTAAAGGAACTTAAAATGATAAGACTGAATTCAATTTATGAATATGAAATAAAAAGGAGGAATTTTAGTCAAAACTTCAATTTTATCGATATATTTGCTTATAATTATATGTAGTATTCATTCATTAATAGGCTCGGCGAAGGCATTTGGCATTTCTAGTCCATGAATGCTTGCAAGCGGCGGCTGAGAGTTCCCTTCTTCGAGGTAGTACAAAATATCACTGCGACGCTTTGAAATTCTAATTAGGTTACTGAGTACTCAGACTGAGATAACTTACAGCACTCCTTCTCGGCAGTGACTTCCGAAGGCACTTTGATTTTGGACGACTTTTGATGGACGCAACCCATTATAAAATCAATAGCAATTGCTTTAAAATTAATCGACAGTAAATCTGTTATAAAATTAACTGTGAGAAGCGGAGCTATCCAAGCAACGATAAAAATGGCTAAGCAAATGAGGCAAGCAAAGTCTATCTGCTAGCTGCTGCCTGGACTAGTCCTCTCATTAAATGTTTGGCTTAGTTAAACGATAGTTATATGAATCACTCTTCACGCACTTCGGCCAAAAATGAATGCACGTTCTGTCTCAGCGAAACCAATTCCCCATTCTCCTCAGTCTTATAAAAAGTCGGAGCGAAGTTCAACTTCACCTTCTTCTCAAAGATGATCGCATGGGAAGATCCTCCATAAGCGAAGTGGCCCAGCTGATCACCCTTCTTGACTTTGTCCCCAATCTTCACAGTCGCCACGCAGCTCGACACCTCTGCCATCCCGATGAAAATAATGGCGATCTTGCCAATTTTTTTATTCTTTGCTCGAATGATAAATATCTGTCGAGTCGCTACTGCAGTCAGGAAGGATTAGCTGTTGTTCGGTGATCCTTCGTCAAAAGGGATGAACTGTGACTGGTCGAGGTAGTAGGTGCCTTCAATTGAGTAGATATCTTCTATGACGCCGTCAACTGGCGAATTCCATCGGTGGTAGAAGAGTGCGCTGAGGAAAGCTTGATAAATTGTCCCACCTTAAAAGTGAAGAGCTAAATGATGCTTGTCGTATTGGTCTGCTCCGAACATGTCGACCAAGGAGTATACGTCATCCTTCAACCAGAAATTATCCATGAGTTTGATTCCGTGACTGGGTTGCCTTGGAGAAGTTAAGGGTGTTGACTAGCAGGCATTTACAATGATGTTGTCTTCCTTAACACCATTGGGACTACCAGCTCCAATGGGTCTCTCCAATTCTTTAAACTGTCTCAAGAACCATTAGTTCCAGCATTTGAATCCATAGTGAGGCTTCTTTGGATCACAGGCATACTGTGAATAGTCTATCTGCTTCCAAGCGTCAGGGCAGAACCAGCCACTGGGCGACTCTTCATTCATGTACAAAAGGGAAGCCTAAGACTCCAGCATTGAGTCGTAATCCTGTAAAATTGCCTTGAGTGCTTTGTTGATCTTGGAACTGGAAAAAAAGTGTCTTCCGTTTTCGTTTTGCATAAATTCAATGAAAATGGAGTTTATTGGAAAGCCCACGAGCTCCTCATTCGAAAAAGACGGTGGACTTTTGACAGCGGTATCAATCATATCGAGAACGTCCTTACCAGTTTTTCCAGGGAGAGTCTTTTGACACTGATAAATTCCATATTCCCAATTCATTCGTAGGATGGGATCAGAGTTTATGATTCTGCTAAATTATTTAATAGAAAGTTTCCACTCTAAATTCGAAATCGTATTGGCCCTACATATTTTGAGATGGTTAAAGTATTTTAGAATTTTATCTATGGGTACATTTGAAAGACCTCCTTTGCGTTTAATGACTCTTTTCTTTTTATGGGATTTTGAAGAATGATGGCTATTAGATTTGTTTGATCTATTGCTTGCTGATCGGTCTTTTTGATGTTATAGGAAATGGCTATGATGTTTTTAATAATCAGTATGATTTTACTCTGTTGTATGATCCTCAAGTGGATAGTCCATTAAATACTTTAAGATATTTCAAATATTGAATATTGTGATACATTAAAAAATGAGTGATTTTCCTAAACTATCTCAAATTTAATCCCGAAAAATAATTAATCTCGACCTATTATTGATTAATTTGAATGGTAACGATGATTAAAATGGCATAGGAAGCGAATAATCGCATGAGAAAACATTTATATAAATTAATACTCTGTATGTCTAAATATTGAATAGGAGAAGAAGTTTTGATATTATTATCCTTGGTGAGTCGAATGGGTCAAACACAATAATTTACAACTTCTTCAGTGGCCTAAATCAAGCCAACCACAGACTACGAAATTGATCGGAGAATAGTAACTTTTCCTGGAGATGATTCTTCATCAATCGCTCAATCTTCACAAAAAATGGTTGATTAAGTGACTTAAATAGCAAATCTAATAGCAGAACACTCTTTCGAAAAATATATGATCAATGGGCTAGATAAGCATTTCTACTGCCACAATACACTTTTGGGCAAAGAAGAATTTTCTTAAAAAAGACTCACTACGAAAAGCGATCCTAAAAAACAATAATCGCAATAATGGTTCGAATTATCAACCAAATAATAGTTCTTAAAAATATTCACCTCTCTAAAATAGCACTATCACATAGAGAAAATACTTCAGTAACTTTATTGGGATGCCTCTGCCCTCTTTAAAGACGGATTCGCTATTAATCAGCAAATGAAAAAGGCTTCTCTTTGCCGACATATAAGCGGAGCAGTGCCTCAATCTTAGATCTCTCTTGACGAAGCCCTGATAGTGCGACTCTTCTTCTCGTATTACATGAAAATATTAAAAAGGAACGGAACATATGCTTCCAAAGTAGCAAGCTTTCACCAGAATACTGGATATCGCTTATGCTTATTGATAAGCTCCGAGTAAATTAAACTATAGTAACTTTTTTAGCTTCTTTATTGCATGGTGTATATCGACAAACATTAAATATCCTCTGATAAAAAACTTAATCTCATTCATTAGAGGTACAATCAACTTTGCTTGACTAAATACTATAGCACCAACATCAACAAGCGAAAGTATTAAATCATGCGTACTGCGGCAAGACTGTACCTAGATCAGCTTTATATGACCAGTATTAAATAAGCGGAAGATCCTGATATTGTTGCATAAAATGACTGCCTATTACCCACCCGCACATTTCCCATCCAAAAAGTTAAGACCAAAAATAAAAATGTATGATATGTAAATCTGATTACTAATAAAATTTATCTCGAGCAAAATCATTTTTTGAACCATTAAATTATTCCCCTTCTATAACGGATGAGAACGATTGACTCGGCCTGTTGTGAAGCAGCATAAAGACCATCGGCAAAACCAGCTAAAGTATTTCTATTTTCCATCCAGTATATACCTTCATTTTCTAACAAATAAGGGACTCCACTGATTTCAGTTAAAAATCGAGGGACATTAATTAAGACTAGTTGATCATATGTGATTCCTTTCTCGCCCCCAGGCAAGCGGACCATTGATGAAGTGAGCATAATCCTATCATGTGAGATAGACACAATTTTGTTTTTACAGTGAGCAACAAGCATTACACAACTCTTGTGTCGTTTTATTTCTATTTAAGTTACTTTACGATCAGAAATTATGCTAATGATTAGAATAGATCCTGAGTAGGTCCCAAGCACGATCTGTCTTCCTTAATGATCAATAGCAAAACAATTGATATTTTTCCACTGTTCCGTATTTATTTATAGACCATTTTTCAAAATATTCCATAGACACACGACATTGTTGTTTCCGTACAGTAATTTATGAGAATTACCAGAAATTACGAAGTTATTGGTTGATTGGGGAATACCAATTATTTTCGAAAGCTGAGTGCCAGTTACAGTCGAGTAAATTCCTGCCGTGTTATCAGTGTAGTATGCAAGTACAAATTTTTAGCATTTGGATAGCTTTGCCATTCTAGGAAAGGAACTTTTGCGGATAGTCACATGCACATCTCCCTAGATGAGATCAAGTACTTGTATAGCTTAGTTTGATACTATTACTGCCCATTTCAGGGACTATCCTATATGTACTTATTTGATTCCAATACGTACCTACATTTTACCAAGCTTTTAACAAAGTATTCCTGTTTTTTACATTGCCATATTATTAGTTCATCACATTAGTTTAAAAGGAGTTTATCATAAACTTAGTAGCTTAGCGATGGTCTTTCCTGCTGAGGCTTTGCTCCTCTATTTTATCAATAAAAATAAATATTTTTCCATTGCAGAGCATATTAAGTTAGAAAATATAATTAAATTCATTCTAATAATCAGTTAATTTTTACCTTTCTGATGAAAAACCAATAAAATAGTTTCTATGATGTCCGTCAAATTCTTGAGTTATTTGATTGTTTTTCAACGAATAGACTTCTGATGTATAAATGTTTATGATTAGCTTATCAAATAAAGTATAAACCATCAGATTGATTTTTGAGAGCTTATGGCTGAACCTGAGTGAATCAATCTCTTTGACAGTTTTTTTATCTTTTATTCCCGTAATTACTATAATATTTTCCGAATCAAAACTTTCAAATTGTTTCTTCTTTCTTAAATGCCAGGTGACAGGCAAAATTCTTCTTTTTATAACTGCCGAAGAGTGTTATCCAAGATGTATTTTCCAGAAATCATTTCTCCCTCAGATATTTGATCCTGGGCATAGTGAATAGTCCTTTAATGGGTTGTCAGGAGTATGGAGAGGCGACTGAGGTCATTCTTTGGCTGTTACTTAGTGGCCATTGATAAATTATAATTCGAATCTTTTATTTATGGATTAAAACAAATAATAATCGAATCAGTTGAGAAAGGTCAAGTTAGTTTTTCTTTTATGCCCGACAATTTATTCCATTTTTAGTGATGAATTGGCTAATTAAGTCATAATTGATAATTTTAGATCGGAGAGAAGATGAGTTTGATCAAGGGTTAAATCGTTATAAATTGAGTTTATAAATAAAAAAATCCTCGATCTGATGATTCCATAATCGTTGATACTTCATATATTGGATTATAAAGTGTTAAATATAGAAGGTGAGAAATTGAAATATTTTTGGAGAATGTTCATTATATTAAAGATAATTAAAAATAGAAATATATATCAATAAACACTGTTTGAAGAATTATTTTTAATCGAATAATTGTGGGCAATATCTATAAAATTATCGTTTGACCAGTGCCCATCAAGGACAAAACTTGGCTGCTTTAGAGTCAGAATTCCTCTTCCATTTTTATGACCATTTTTTATGTAGCCTTGATATGTATCGCCATTTGGCATTAGAATTTCACATAAACCCTATGGCTTTTCTTCAATGAATTGACCTGAATAAATAAAGCCGTCCATATTTTTTAACAGACCTGAGCCGCGTCTGTATCCCCTTCTAAACTATCCTTAATATTTTGTGCCGTTGGCCCAAATATAAATACCACTCCCTTAAGGAAATCCTTCTCGAAAGGTGCCTTCAAATAAATCACCATTATTAAATTTTTATTTTCCCCATCCCTACTTTTTGAAATCAACAAAATCTCCCTTATATTATTGTTCTGAATATTAACAAAGGTACCTCCAGCAATATAGACTCCATATCCCTCTCCTCTTCCCCTCACCCAAGAACCGTTATAGCTATCTCCATATTTATTTGTCCATATTCCATCTCCATGACGATGACCATCTCTCCAATCTCCTGAATAGTACTCTCCATTAAACCACTAAAACTATCCTTGCCCATCCCTCTTATCGCTGAAATAAGTGCCTTTGTACACACCTGATGAGTTGATTTAAACTCCTTCTAATTTTTAATTATGTTTAAAGATGCCTTAAAAACATTTGCTTTGGTTTAGTAGAATTCCAACACCTTCTTTAGAACTTTATATCATTTCTCCAAAATACAGTTAGGTTGGAGAATATTCTACAATAAAATTTGGCATTTCAATCAGATTTTTCAAATTGATGTCCTTATTAAAACATTAATAATCCTATATAAAGGCAGCTAACTCCTATTTTTATGGAATCAATTGGATTAAATATTTGTTGGGAATGATCTAATTCCCATTTAAATCTTAGTGAAGTCTGTTCATATTTGTGGCATATTAAGTTTTAAGTTAATAGAACCCTGGCTCAGTTCCCAAATAAGTTTTAAAGGTTTTATCCCTAAAGCTCTCCTAATACTGATTCCTTTTCTTTTTCATTTTCAATAAATATCGACTCATTTAATTGTTATCGTATTTCTATTTCCATTTATCGTAAATGTACTGTCTTAATTCATTTGATTACTATTTTTAAGGTGTTTTTATCTTAGGTTTACTTGGTTAATTTTTATGAATACAATGAACACTACAAATTCTTTTGTACTATTTTCTTTTTCGTTTTTCATTTTTTTATTTCGAGTAGAGAATAGAATTAACTGTAGGCTCGAGGTATCGATATTTTTAACTTTCCAAAATTTTATCTACTTTATAGTGAGGAGTTTCTATTAGATATGGTAATTTTTAGAAATATTTAGGCTTGTTTTTCTTCTTTTAAAACAGGTTTTATGTTCTTTCACTCTCAATCGTACGAGCTCTTCCTTTACGCGAGTTCTCAATTAATTCTTCATCCGATTTATTTGAAAGAAACGCTTCATGAGAGGATATTTATGGATTGCGTCTGAGTTTCTATTTGGAAGATCTAAGAACAGGAGTAAGCGTAAGATATGATGCTCTATTAATGATCCTATTTTTGTTGTTTGGGGGCCGATATTAATTATATTGTCTGTCCATTATTGAACAATAGATTATTCGATAAATATTTTATTTTGCATTTAGATGATTGATTCATCATCGTTTAATTGATCAATATGTAAACAATCTCAATGATACCTTTTCTTATATTAAATCTACAACTGTTAGGTAGATTGTCTTAAAATTATTTAAACATATGTAATAATTTAAGCCGTTCATGCCTTGATGGCATTCCCTGTATGTAAAATTTATTTAGATTAGTAAAAGAGGAATAAATGATGACTCTTTTATATTAGTTATCCGTCATCAATATTTACCCAAGTGTGCTTCTAAATTCGTTATAATTGAAAAATGAACCTAGATGACCAGAAACAGATGAGCTCATAGACTAAAAAGGAACTTTGCGTTAGCTGCAAACGTTTTTTTGGCAATTCAGCCTTCCAGAATATGTGTTCTCAATGCTACAAATTGTAACTCTATCCTTATGTAGAAATAAATCATTAGTTACGCCAAAGAAAGAGGAGCATCAACCACAGACTAGTCCCATTCATGAAGTATTGAAAGAGGAAAAATAAGAAAAAAAGGAAGAAAAAAAAGAGGAAAAGAAGTAAGTGAACAAAGATAGATGTGCAACTTGCAACCGCAAACTGAAACTACTTGGCATTTAGTGCCGTTGTGGTTCATTCTTCTGCAATGTTCACCGCCTGCCAGAAACGCATGAGTGCACTTTCAACCACCACACATTAGCCAAATAAAAGCTAACAAAAGAAATCATTAAGGTTCAAAACAGTAAAATCTAGTCAATTTGATTTTGCATCAATAAAGATCAATTCAATATTGTCATAATTATCCATTAAAATAATCATAAGAAAAAGATCAACGTTGGGGTGACAGCTGGGGACAAAGATCAATGATATCCTTCGCGAACTTCCCAGTAAATTTCAGCAATTTTATGTTATCTCGAGCGTATTGCAGTATGCTTTGAGGAGAAAGGTGGAAGAGGCCCATATTACGGATATAATAGAGCAGTTGATTGAAACAGATATGTTGATAGGTCATTTATTCACCCTCTTCCTTAAAACTAACCCCACCAGCCTTAATATCCCAAGCAGTGATTGGAACTTTTTCTTTTTTTACCTTCACTCTAGTCTCTTAAAATATGCTTTCCAGAAGAGCAGCTTGCCACCAACCTATTCTTTTCCATATGAAATGACTACTAATTAGTTCCTGTAATTATGTTTTTTTGCCATCCTCTTCGAAGTGGTAGGTTAGCGACAGAATCATTAACATCTTAGAGTTGTAAGTATCAAGTTATGCATCACACTAAATAAAAAGATTTATACAGTATTTAAAAAGATTTAGAGGCTCTACAATATAGTGGATTTATTTGGCAAACGCAAACAGAATTAATTGTTTATTCTGTATTTTTGTAAGCATTGCATGAAATCTTTACGCAATTTTTCATCTCCACTAAGCAAATTCTTCAATTCTCCCAGCATCTATCCTGTGACCTAATCTTAAAAAGAGCTGCGAAAAATCTCTACTATTCTCAAAGTCTTTGCATTTAGGATTTTACTTTCAGCGTGACAATTAAATACGTCATTGATTTAACGCTTATGCTCCCTATCCTAAATAATTTTATATCAACGCCATAGAGGATGATTTCTTCTAGATTCTTTTTTAATGAAATGCGATCATAGATGCAGTCAATGTATTAAACCTCATTTGAATAGGGCAATAGCATTTGTATACGCTATTGATTTAGAATATCTTCGTTGTGAGGTTATAACTCGTCAAGTTCCCGCACGGAGTCCATATCAGCCTTCAGGAAGGGATTTTGACGGAGTATTTCGTTAAGGGTTTCTTTCTGAATTTGTAAGTAGCTTGCTACTACAACTTTCAGCCCATTAATCTTATGGATTTCAGCCATTTCTAATTTGCTCAGCATGGTCTTAAACTGTTATACACTCACTTCCACTAGATCATTATATTTAAATGACAAACTTTTGTAATCTTGCCTCAATGGTGCAATAGAGTCCTCTAAACTGCTGACCTGCAGATAGAGTTAATTGGTCGATTGACGCTGATCGCTTCCCAACACACTGCTTATATGTTATATTTTAACTTGTTCAAGTTATTTGCTTCTTTTCTCAAATTTGGCTCGACTACGCTCAAGTTTTTCACGTTGAGAAGCTAAGTCTTTACTGATTGACTTCATGAGATTCAGTGTTTTATTTACTTAAGGGCATTCTTGATCAAGTAGTCTTTGAAACTATCCCGACTGCATCTTTAAACTCTCTCCCAGTTTTTTCATACGTTTCGCATCTTCCTGCAAAATGGCCACCAAATTTTTGTATAGATATTGTGAGGGTATTTAGTCTTGAGTAGGTTTTATATAATCTTTGCTGATAAGATTGTCGAGGATGTAAGCATAGTTAATATCCATATCCGCCTTTTTATCTAGCAGTGTTGCAGCCTTACGGAGGAAATAGGTTCGCTTTTAGATGTCAGCCGATATATGGGGAAGATTATTCTGAGTTAGAGTGAAGTACTATTGAATAAGTGATGGGTTAAAAATTGATCATCTTCGAAGGAGGTATAATATTAAGATTATCAATGCCAATATCAAAGAAATAGTAAATAGTGATATTACTCAAAGTGCAAAAAGTTTTATGAATCAAATTATGATTACTTCTGAATCCACTGAAATATTTTAAAAAGATGAATTTATTTAAACATATGAAGTAGGATAATAATTTATATTTTTTCACTTTGATTAATTCAATAATTTTGGCAATTATATCAAAGTTAAATTGATGTTGATTTCAATTTATACTATTTGAATCTTTCAGATGATCATGTATTTGATCTGTTGATATATAACTTACTATTAATATCCTGTATTAATTACTTAATTTCGATTAATTAGCAAAAGAATGATTAGCAGTGAATAGTTGATGATAATCAATCAATCATATTTTTACATTATCAGAATTTAATCAATTAAAATACTTACATCGACAATGGAGCTTCAGGAAAATTTCGTTTGCCCGATTTGTTTATAGTTGGCAAAAGATGCAGTTTAATCTTCTTGTTGTACCAAAATATTCTGTCATAAATGCATTGATGATATTTTCAAAAAATTTGGACACTGTCCATGCTGTCGATGCCCAACTATGACTTGGCATCCTTCCAAAATAGTTCGAAAGGTAATCTCTTAAATAAAAATACCATGCTAATTTTGCTAAAATCAAATAGAATCAGGAATGATGGTTACTCATCTCACAAAATGCCCAAAAGCTCCGATTACCTGCAAACTATGCTCAGCAAAAATGACTCAAGACATAATTCCCAAACATACAGCTAGTGAACATCAAAAATAAGCAAAAGAATATCTCATCTCTTATGTAATTGGAATCAAGAATCAAAGATAAAGTAAAATTTAGCAATTAAATATCCCTAAATAGATAGAACCTTAAAGAAACTTCTTTACTCCCATTCTAAACCGATCAAAATTAAGAGCAAAATTAGGAACAGTTCAAAAGTACTATTGTGGAGGGGAACTTATTGGCAAATGCAAATGTTGTGACGGTCACTGTGGACCAGATAATGGTTAAAATTGTGATGCTTGTATGTAGCTCGACATAAAAAGATTTAATCTAGATAAGGGCTTTTTTGTTAATCCTGATGGATATATTTGCCAAATGTTTAAATTATTTGGAGATAATAGAGTGTGTTGCTTTAGAGTCATAGGAACTAAAAGCACAGGTTTTTTTACAAAACCAATTGAGCAAGTATGCAGTGTTGGTAATTGCTGCTACGGTTGCAGCCAAATCGAGTTTTCATTAAAGCTAGGTCGGTACAAGGACATGTGCTGATCATGATTAATTAATGCACATTACACTTTCTTACTGTTCTCTATTAAATATCAGATCATACCTTATTCTTATCAGATAGTATTTTCTGAAATAATTTTTATTTTTATTCTTAACTTTAAAAATTTTAGTATTATTTGGATTTTAGCTATAATAATTCATATGAGTGAAAGCTACACAGACGAATAAACGCGAACATTTAGGAATTAACATCCAGGATTCGAATAAATTGTAGAGTTTTAAAGTCATTTTCAATCGCTGCGATCTCTGGTCTACGCCAATACAGCTTTTATTATATTGCTGATGATTGCTATGGTATATTTGATAGGTCTTGTCAATAAATATTAAATACACTCTTCAAAATACTAACGGCATCCGCCAACATAATATGATTAGGGTAAAAAATAGCTTAAAAATATCGTACTTTAATATGAAAATCTTATTGAAAATCTTGAAGCCCAATTAAATAAATTAGAATAAAACGAAATCATGGAAACCATTAATAGTCTGATATTGCAAAACGATAGATAAGATGAGGCAATTGATCAACAGCTAATCCTTCTTAAAACTAAGATATAAACTGTTTAATCTTATTTAATCAAAAAGGACACAAATTAATTATTAACAACAAATGTCAGTTTACCTCTTGTTCAACCAATTCTTTACAATACAAAAGGAGATATGTAAATTTACAATATATTTAGGATAAATCGATATCTTTATAACGCTTCTTAAAGGATAAATAGAACCAAGCTTATTAATAAACGATTACATCTTTTTTAAACTTTTAAAGATACTCATCCAGGTACAAAAAACAAAGGTAGCTTATTAATGGTTAACTACATCCTCAAACATAATCATTTGCTAGATGAACTCCAAAAGCATGAATAAATTCAATAATATAATCGTCTCGAGAAATTGTATCAACTATCTGAGTTTAATTTTTAATTGTCAATGTGTATAGTTGGAGTTGGTAGGAATAACGCAGACTATTTCAGAATATAAGCTAACCTTAATTCTATTTTCATCCAAAACTACTCGAATTATTACGCAGTTATTATCGATGATGTGTCTGAAGATGGAAGTCAGTAAATTTATTAAAAATATTTTGACTTTTATAAAATACCTGAAAACAAGTATATATTTATTAAAAATACTGTTAGAAAAACTGCCTTAGAAAACATTCATATTGCTATACACAAATACTGTGGCAACAGAGATATATTTGTTCTGGTAGATCTTGATGATTAAGTTGTGGGCAAAAATACATTCAAATTATTCAATGCTTTTTATTTGAGATATGGATCTGGGATGGTGTACTCTAATTTTTATTCAAATAGTAACTACACAGACTTGGGCTTAGGATTTACAAAAGAATATTCAGATTTTACAATGAAAACAAGATCATTTAGGCAATAAGATTTACTATTTTCACATTTAAGGACTGCAAGGATTGATCTCTATAAAAAGATCAAAGAGGCAGACTTAAAACATTATGATGGCACTTTTTATAAGACTTTTTACGACCTGGCTATATTCTTTCCTATTATCTAGATGTGTTCTTGTGGTAAAGTGAAGAGGATCAACTAGCAGACATACTTTTATAACTATATTACGACCGAATCTGATCGTATAAATACTGATTTCAAAAGAAAATAGGTGCACGATAAGGTGATAGAGAGTACACCCTATTAATGCTAAAACATATAGCCTTTTATGATTAAAGAAAATTAAAAATAATTAAAATAATCTCAAAAGAAGAACAAAAATGCAAATAAAAAAAGTCATTCTTGATATTTATAACAATGTAAAAAGATATAATAATAGAATTTATTAATTTATTTATTAATTTATAAGTTAATCATAATGTCAAAGTCTATATTTGCATAAACAATTCTCCACCCATTTATTTAAGAAAGTCTTTATTGACAATATTATTGTGTTCTTAATATCTAATAAAATACTGGCATAAAAGTATTTCATCTTAATTATTTCGTTTGATTTCAAAAAATATAGAAACCCCTCTTCTCCAATATAGTTATTCTCTGTATGAAATGACCAATTACGCATTTATAACTGTGTTATTTGTGACCAATTTTGATGACTTAAATACGAGCAACCTTTCCACTAGATTAAATTATTGTATAATTAAAAATAAATTTACTTAAATGTATTATTGTTATTTCTTTCCAAAAACTTTTACTTAACCATTTAGAACCATTGTTTGTAATAACGTTCTAATCTAATGTAACAAAGAATAATACTTAAAGATAAGTTGTTGAGGTTGTTCCATTAAGATTGACATATCCATTTGCATCCAGCATCGCCAATCTAATTACTATTTAAGTTATGAAATTAATACTCAAATATAGTGAGCGCATATTTTGCCAAGATGCCTTTGATAACTCTTTCATGCCCTGTTATCTAATCTTGCAACGATCTGACTTTAACTATTAATACTGAGAATAAGATTAGTAATATTCCAATTTCTTTAAGCAATATGTCTGCATCCCTCAGACTAAACTAAATTATTCTCTTAATTAATGATCAATAAACCCAAATTAATTTCTTATACATTCCAGTTTGATTGACAAAGTTAGTAAACACCATTCGATCGAATGCCATTATTAGCAAAATTTATATTAATTAATGTATTCGCGTTTAACTGAGCTAGTTATTGGCATTTATCTGGTCCAAATTAATTGTAGCTCGATTCTTTATCAAATAAATTATACGGATAGCCAATTATCTTAAACTGTCCCAATCGCCTTGTATAATTTGTATTATTTAAGGCAATCCCCACAAGCATTAGTCTATATTAAAATATGATTTCTTATATGGATTCTTTAGACTTATCTAATGCCCTCTTGATTCATCATACATTTTAAATCTGCGACTCCCAATACTGTTGAATCTGCTTCATTAAGAATTTACTAATTTATATTTTGTTATCTTAAATTTTATAGAGAATGTCATCCTATTCCTCTATCATTTCTAAAATTACAAGATATATCTTTATAATTATAAATCAATTGTCAATATTTAAATAAGCTGATGGAGAAAAAGAATCAGTCAGCAAACAAAAATATAGTTCCATTCATATCGATTAATCTCACTCCCAATCTTGCCAAAGAATAATAATAATAGGACTCACAACTTTTAATTAAAACGTATCCTCACATCGCCGCCTTAAACTCCTTACGTATCTTCGCCACTCTGGAAATTATTTATTTGCTTGAACTTTATATTGATCTCATCGAAGTAGAATATGAGTAACTTAGAAAAATGGTTTTGCAATTTTGGCAAATATACGCATCGGCATTATTGGAGGAGGTATTACTGCTAGAATTTTACTTAATTCTATATTACCATTATCTAAAGGTAAGAGTAACTCTATTCAGATGGTCTTGATCTCAAAAATATAACTGTATCAACTAGACAACCCGAAAATTTTAGGTATTATGCTTAAACGTATGGAATTCGAGTATTCTTTGATAATTAACTGACTGCAAGGTAGTCAGATTTTCTCGTTATAGCAACTCCTGCAACTCTAGATAATTGGATTATCACAGACCTCAAGGAGTCTCTTGATTAAAGAATCAAAGAGTGTGATAATTCAGGAAAGGGACTCAGTGGCTTGACTCCTTTACTTATGGAAAAGAATGCGCTGGAGAAAGTCCAAATTATGACAGGACACTCTTTAATTGGATCGACTAGTAAGCAAGTAAAGTCAATGGTGTCGCCTCAAAAGTCTGTAATCATTGAATAGACTCCTCAAAAAAAAAGAACTTATCGCCCTTTAGTCTACATTCTCACTTCAGATTTTTCGTAATAAAAATGCCAAAAGCTTTTTAACTTTCCAGTTTTAACTCCATCCATTCGGGCTAAGGATATAGGTACGATCACTGAAACTTTCAAATTGTACATGAAGGAAAATAGTGAAATAGAGGAGCACTAAAAATTACTGATTTGGTGGTTGACTAAAGAAAATGAAACCAAAAATTAGAAAATACGCCTAGATTCTCCTGAGAGTAGGAGTGAGGCTGAGGGGTTAAATCCGAATGAAATAGAATCGATTCTAATTAAATATGCAAAGACTCCATTTTTTAGGATTGTTAACGCTTTGGCATTTGCGGTAAGTGGTTCTAAAAACTTGACATCCTTATCAAGTTCTGTTTCAAATACAATCTCTATCAGTTCAAGTCTTAGGGACAGTCAACATTAATAATCACTTCATTAAGTGATATAATCAGCAACTGCTCATGGCCTAATCGATAAAACTTTCCATTTAAAAATTAAAAAATGGAAGATGGCTTACAACAATTTTATTGCTTGATTCATTGATTTTAATTTAATCTTAAATGTTAAATCTAAGTCTTTAGAGAGTAATTAGTACTAAATATTTTAGTCAATAATGTGGTAATGTAAATCAAAGTTGATAAAAGTCAATGCTATTAAGCATTGAATTGATCAGTTATTGATCTGGTCTTTGAATGTCAAAATTGACATTCAAAGTAATTTTCCCAATCGAAATTAATATATCCTGCAATGATCCATGTAGTATGCAATCCACGATTTGTTGATATAGCAACAATTTTTAAAGTAATACTTCATACGGAGCCTCAGATGTATTTCTTATTAAATTGATGGCATCCTTTAGATAGTTATTCAGCCAGTGACAATCTTAATTTTAAAAAGGGAGAGCCCGTTCTGGTAGAGAATAATCCTGTTTAATTTTAATTTTCTCCTCTTCTTGATTCCATTAAAGCATTTATATCATTTTGCCCAAATGTCTCTTCATGGATGCCTTTAAATTTTAAATTTCACTTTGATAATTACTGCAGTTGCACAAAAGTTAATAGACATACTGGATTAGATTTAATTGTTCTAAATAGTATGGTTTTAAACTAATTAACTGTTTTTCTACTTCTTTTAATGACTTAATGTGAGTAAATGATTAGAAATCGCAATCAAATAGATGCATGCGCTATTCAATCTGATGATCGAGAAGAGAATGAATATAGTATTTAATTCTGGGTGGAAGCAAATGTATTTAGTTTTAATTAAGAGAATTGTTAGTGAGCTAATGGATTAACTCGTCATTGTTCTAGCCCATCCAAGGATAGTGCCCTGTTAAAAGATAAAAGATAAACACTCCCATAGCGAAAGAATCAGTTTTACTAGAATATAGGTTAAGAGTCAATGCTTCAAGTGGCATAAAGAGAGGGCTGCCAATAAGATGGTCCTCCTTTACAATTGCATCAAAGTCAGGTAATTCTCGTGAAAATCCAAAATCACCCAATTTCCATACACCTTCCTTCAGAAATACATTAGCAGGTTTTAAGTCTCTATGAATTATTTTCATACTTGTCAGATACTGACAAGCAGCTCCTATTTATTTGATTACAATTCCAGTATTAACATTATCATTAGCATCAATATAATGTTTTAATGAGCCACCTTCACAAAATTCAGTTATAATGTAACAGTTATTGATCGTATATTACACATCCAATAATTTAACGATGTTGGGATGGCTCAATTTTTTCATTAATTTCACTTAATTGGAAAGAAGATGGCGGCGATTTTTGCTTAGGTTGGTAAGTTGTATGACTTTGATAGCTACAATATGTGTTTTGTCATCATCTTTGATGCCTTTGTACACCACACTACTGAAACCACAACCTATGACATCTTTCAAATGATAAGAGTAAGGCCCTATTCTCTTTTTAGAGAAACGAGTTTTTTTACAATTTGCATCTTATTTCTTAATATTTCCTTTTCGGCTGCTGGAAGAGCCAGTTTCGGTGAGCAGTTCAGTCTTGCAAAGATCCTCTTCGTTTGTATTTTGGTTTAGCATCTAAAACTATTTACTATTATTGCAGTTTTATTAGAAGAAAACAGTCAAATAATCTAAAATTAAAGTTTGAATCAACTGTTTGGAATACTTTAGTATAGCTAAATGCTAAACTACAGTCAAATAATCACTAACATATTGTATTTAACCATGATATCTTGTTACTAAGAATAATCACCAGTTATAAAAGGATCAATTTTTGATCAACTTATGCTTGAAGGCCAAATTTCATTCTATTTTATAGATAATTGTTGCCAGCAAACGATCTATAGAATTTAATTAAGTTGTCAAATCTATGATCTAAATTTTATTTCATATTGCCCGCTGATTATTTTCATTAAATAAAACACTATTAGGATTTGTGAGAAGGATCATAGAGGATCAGCAGGCAGTAACGGTAGCGGAACATGTGAAGTCAAGAATGTTGCCAGTTCCAGCAACATGGTTAGGTTTGGCGCAGCAGCAGCCAGTGGCAGCGGCGACCCATTTAGTATTGATTCCTGTTCCGACAAATTGGCCGTTTCCAAATCCCCAGGGGTTGCCCAAATAGCTGCATTGATTGGCGGGAGCGCATTGAATAAGAGCAGCGGAACATGTGAAGTCAGAAGAGTTTCCGTATTTGTGTTTGGCGTTGTTAAGGCAGCAGCATCCAGTGCCTTGGGGGAATCCATATTGGCTCCCCAATTTGCTGCAGGTGTTGGAACTGGTCTGCACAGGGATCACAGGAATCACAGGCTTCACAGGTGTTACTGGGGTCGGAGCGGGGCAACTGACTACAAAGAAGCTTTGGCCGTAATCGTTAAGCCACCAGCTTTGGTTAAATAGAGTGGGCCAGCTTTGGTAGCATTGGCAATATTGGGCCTGCAATTGTTGGACTTGTGTGCCAGTCCAGACTTGGGTAGTGAGCCAAGTTTGGTATTGATTTCCATAAATGTTGTTGACAGAGTTGCAAAATTGCCAGGCTTGCTGTTGATCGGCTGTGATGGAGCCGGGGGAGGTGTAGCTAAAGTTAAGGGAGGCGGGGATCGTGATTGGGGGGGCATCAGTTTGGCATGGGTATTGTTGAATGTTAAAGTCAGGCCATTGGTTGTTGCATGTGCATTGCCAGTTTTGTTGGGTGGCTATGGGCCCATAGTTTTTGAATTGCATACTTTAACACCACACTGCCAAAGACCACCAGGAGGAGACAGGGGGTTCAACATTTTGATTGGCAGCGGCGATGGCAGTGTCGCAGTCGTACAAGCCCGAAGTTCCATAGCTAGTCATTCCGTAGGAAACACATGAGCAGTAAGTTACAGTGAAGTTAGCAATGCTCACAGGGTCCCAATTCGCGGGCTGTGCGTTGGGGGCGTTGAAATTCCATTTTTGGCAGGCGGACAGGGGGCCTGACACGGAGTTTATCAAGGAGTTCATCAAGGGGTTAAGCTTGTTGACTAAGTTGGCATTGAATTGATAGGAGGTATCGTGATTTTACTTGTTTATAAGTCTGAGAGACTTTCCTAGCCCAAAAAGGCAAACTAAAGCAACAATAAGAATTTTGATGTTCATATTGGTCTGTTGAAATACTAATAAGCTATTTATATTTTAAAATATTTAATTAATAGATAGCAGAAAATATTATAATTGAGAAAAAATAAATTATATGAATGCTGTATATTAATCCTTTAAAAAATCAGATTTAATATTTATTTACAAATTTAGAATAGCACATATCCATCATGGATTATACTTACTGAATGTATTTTTCAGCTATTTAATCATCCCATGAGTTTGAAGCATCGTCGAAGCGAATTCAGGATGAGTTGACTTACAATATTTGTAGATCTCTCCATAGTATCGAGTAAAGATGTTTGAAAATTTACGGATTATTGCTTTCAGACTGTACCCAGAGTGATGCTTCTAGCACGAGTCCAGCAATTTAGTGAGACGACCCCCAATTGCCTGTGTGGACACTTCAGCTAAAGTTGATTACAGGACTTTTTTATCAACTGTGCCCTGGATTGATAGGGCAGATTATTCAGAAATAGAACCTTCTTCCTTGCAATACTTTCTGATGAAAGCATCAAGATTCGGAAAAAAATCGCGAATATAGATAATTACAATTTTGTCAGCATGGGCTCCTACTTCTTTTTCGAGTTACAGCTGATACACGTGAAACTCTTTAAAGTTAGCAACAATTGGATCTCCTGTGCAGGCTGAATGCAGTTGTTCAAGTACTGCAAGATAGTATCCTAAACCTTCACTTTCTTTTTCATATTCCGTCCTTGCTTTGTTGACCAAATCAAAAAATAATCTACGTAGTTATTGTAGTCTTTTTTCCATCATGAATTGCATGGTGGGGAAATGAAAAAATAGACGGTAGTAGCTAACCACGAAATCGACAAACCTATCTACAATTATCTTATTTCCTGCCTTTTCCTTTCCTCCAGTTGCTTTCTCAATGGTCTTATAGCGAGGCAGAGTACATGAATTAAGATGAAATTGAAATAATTCCTCAAATTTGGGCCATAAAATCATGCCAACTTGACTAAAATGACTGTCTAATGCAGAACATCCACGCTATTCAAGGGTCTTTTTATTCTTTTAGTTTATAGCTAGCATTAGAAGAACTGCAAAGATATCATAAGTATTGTTTATAGAACGTTTTAGATAGTCCAAAAAAAGTTGCAAACTTGGTCTGAAAAGAGGACCAAATATCTCGACTGCACCTTCAGAGCGGACATTGAAAAATTCAGCTGTAAAAATGACTTCGTGAAGAACACCATCCATCAGGGATTTATTAACTGATTTAAAGGTTTGCTCAAGAGTAAATTTTTGCCCCTTTTGACTTGCTACATTATAGAGTATCACATCGTTTGATCTTTATCGATAAAGATTTACTAGTTTTGGTCTATGATTCGATCACGACCCATCAACGAAAAAATGCTGCGATTACCCTGATTGAGTGAGGTGGGTTTGATCTGTTCGATGAAAGTTCGCACTTCTTTTGGTTGTAGGGGGAGTAACTGGTCTGATTTGGTATATAGTTCAATTTGCAATTTTTAAATTTCGCTGAGGTATATTTTATAATTGCTGACATATATCTTGGCCATAACTTCTCGATAATTATTGCATAGTTATGTGTAAATCTAAATTCAGAATGATATACCGTTGTGGATTGCTATTTGAAGAATTAAGTAAATACTTTATACTTGCATAGCACGTTTTTCTGAACGATTTGAATATTTGTTTTAGGCTTTTTCAACAAGTTTATCTGATCAATCAGGAATTATCTTAATCTAACTGATGCTCTGGCTTTCAACTTTTAAAGCTATGGTTGGAGTTATTTGACTGCTTTTGAATCAGGTGAGATAAGATTACTGTTTAGATAGTCTAAATATAGAAAGATCTACTTAATTTTTTGAGGAGGAGTCGAATATGGTTGACATAATTGTCATTAATTTCACTTAAGCAAATAGCGTCAATGAGATCCTTATCAAGAACTGCAGACTATATAAAACTGCTGAGCAAACCTTGGACTTTTTTCTTGTTTGAAAGGGAAGTGTTCATTTTGTTGGATTTCTACTGCAATGAAGTCATTTCTGATTTAATGGCTTCCAAATGGTCCTTAAAATTGTATAACACTGTCTACAGCTACTACATTATGTTATCCGCCACTGTCAACTATGAGCCTAAACTCTATAGTTCTTCACTCACCTTTATATAGTCGTAGGCTGCCTATTTTTACACGATCTATAACTACTTTACTACGGTTTAGCACATGTGTCGCAAATCCAATTTTTTTAGATCTTGGGCTTATTTCGGCAAGGAAAGTAATTTACTCTGAATATAATGAGAACTTTGCTGGGAAAGAGCCTAGTTAAAGAGTTTAGAATCTGCGAAGAGATCCTATGGATGACTTTGTGGTGATGTCTATGGCTTGTCAGCCTACATAATTTTGATTTTTAATATAAATGATAAGATTAAAGATAATGCAAGCTAAATACCTCTAAATATTAAAATATTAACATTTGACCATGATAACTTATTTGAATCCAATTGATATTGATAATCAACCCAATTACCAATTTAAATTATAATTAAATCTCCGTTGATGATACAGCATGAGCATCCTCCATCATTACTTCTATTGGAATGGAAATGATTTCGCCTAATCAACTCATTCGATAATGCCTCGACATGGCTTGTCTCTTATTACTTGACCTTGTCTAAATTTACTGCAATAATAATCACATTTAACGTCGTCCTCTTAATCATGTAGATACTTAATTTCTCATAGCCATGACTTTTCAGTTATTGTGATAAGATTTTGGATAGTCAGATAACAACTAACTAGATTTTATGAAGTAGAATCCAAAATCAAACAACCATTTGTTAAATCTTGTTTATAAGCTAAAATATTTACGCAATTGCTGGCACAATCCCCACCAAAAAATATTAATTATCGATTGACTCATAAGCATTCATACTTTTATTGAGGGGATTTTGATACTCTTTCAATGATGTAGATGAAATTCAAAGGAAATTCAGAAACAAAATTGTTTAAAAAGATATGATTCTATAAAAGGGATTGCTTATTGCTATTGCCAAAAAATATCATTTAGGGTAGTGATAATTATACTAATATTTTTGGCAAAATAGGAAGATGATAGAAAAAAATGAATTTTATAGAGTTTGCATTTACATATAGGATATGATGATTATTTTTAATATATTTATTCCATTCATGCGGAAGCCTTTCTCGTTTATTTGTCCTTCGATCGATAATATAAATCAATAGTTTAGTGTTTATTGATATGATCTTATTTAATATTACCTCTCGGTTGTATTAGATACATATAAGAATGACAACTGAACAATACAAGTACTCCTTATGCACAAAAGGAGGTATCCATTCTGGATAAATGCTAAACTTAGTTTGTGTGGAACCACAGTGCATCCAAAAAAGTATCATTTGTAGTATTTGCTACTATTAGGATCATCAACATCACAAGATTCGTCCATTAAAATTTGTCATCAATAATTCGAAAAAGCACCTTAGGCAGATGGTCCCGGCCAATTTTGATGTTTAAAAAATGAAGACATCAGTCGATGCAACTCGAAATAAGCTTCTATCTTTTTTTGATTAATTCGAACGAGATATGAAGACTAATTTGGGCGGCATTCGAAACATTATCAATTCTATCTTTATCAAGATTATCAACCAGATCGAACTAAAAAATAACCGAAGTGATGAATTGCTCCTTGCTTTGTAGGAAATCAAGGATAAATAGATGGAGCACGATTCTTTTATAAACTTAATGCAGAGACTACTTGCAGGAGTACCATCAGAAACTGAAGAATAGAACTAAGATCTTAATGGAGGCGAGATCGAGAAAGCTGTGAAAGGAATCTAGCAAAAGGTTGAAAAGGATATCAACCTTCATCAGAAAAATATCAAGAGTTAACTTTAAACTTTTTCGCAGATTATCCAAAAAACAGCAGATTCACTATCAATCTTTTAAAATAAATTGTAGAAAAGTTAAATTAAACCTGAACTTGCAGTGGCCAGCAATGCTTTCGCCCAATAAGAAGATTGGTAATAATGATCAAGATATGGTGATATAGAACAAATTATTAAAATTATTTTAGATATCCAGCATCACATCAATTCCTTGTATCTTGTTTTAGGAAGACGAAATAAATATAAAAATAAAATAGTTATGAATTAAAATTAGTTGATTATTATGTAGATTGACGTTATATTTGATTGAGGTGAAAAATTATTATTTAATGGCCATGTATTAGAGATTATTTAGTAATAGGTCTATCTCTTTTTATTTTGAATTTTACCTCCCTACATTAAAAATGTAGGACACCAAGTTAAAATAAACTATTCATCGTTCTGCAAACACAAAAAATTAATGATTATCTTATTCTCAAAAAATTAACATGGATTTTCCAAGTTGTCGATAACGTAGATGCTATTAAAAATAACAAAATACATTATCATTTAAAACATTTATTCTTCAACATTTATTGTTAAGTGCCCAAAAATAATCAAGTCAACTCCCAAAACTATCGTCCATCTGATTAAAACTTAAACAAAGGGATAATACAGAATGTGAACATCTCCTTAATCATCCTTTTTTGTTCCCCAGTTCTGTTGAACCTAAAAAACCCTGAAATTCCTATTTTTTGGAATTATCAATATTAATAATTGAACTAATAATATAAATTCCCGATAGGTAAGAATATTTGATATAATTATACTATATGAGAGCAACCACTATTCTAAGATTTTGTTTTGCAAAGCACACTCGTTACTGTGTTATTGGGGGTGGCACCGGTGGACTTAACATTTTGACACATTTGCTACGCTCTGGAGTGCTCTCCACTTAAATTAGAGTTATTGATCCCTCATCTCATCATTACTATCAACCAGGTTGGACTATGATTGCAGGTGGACTAAAACAGATTCTCTCAACTGATAAAAAAATGGAAGAAGTTATTCCTCGAAACATAACTCTGACTAAAGAAAAGGTGAAACTTGTGAAACCAACAGAAAACAAAGTCCTTTGCTAAAATGGATAAGAATTTACTTATGATGAACTTATAGTTGCTACTGGGCTGCAATTACAATATGGAAAGATTTAGGGTCTTAAACAGGCCTTAGATGATCCTAATTCTCAAGTTGGATCTATATATAGACTTGACTATGCCGAAAAGTTAGCTAAACTGGCCAAGAATTTCAAGAGCGGTCGTGCTATCTTTACTGAACCTGCAATGCCTATTAAGTGTGCTGGTGCTCCACAGAAAATTCTTTACTTGTGGAGTGATAAATGGGGAAAGGAAAAATTACCTATTTCAGTTTAGTTCTATAAGACAAACGCCGTAATGTTTGGAGTTCCTAAATACTCTTAAACATTAGTTGGAGTTGCTGCAAGTTATAACATCAAGACTACTTTTAAGCATCCTTTAGTGAAAATTCAAGGAAATGAGGCAGTTTTTGAAAATCTTTAAACCAAAGAACGCATAACTCGTCAGTTTGATTTTTTACACGTTGTTCCACCAATGGGAGCTCACGGCTTCATTGCAGAGTCAGGATTGGGTGATGCATCTGGATATTTGGACTGCAACAAATTAACTTTAAGACATAACAAATACAATAACGTGTGGGGAATCGGTGATTGTACGAGCTTACCTTGTGCCAAAACAGCTGCTGCTGTTTTCTCGCAAACTTAAATTTTGCATGAGTATTTTTTGTCTTATTTAGCAATCTAATGGCTGTGCGAAAGAACCCTGCTCTAACTGAGCTCCCTGCAAGTTATGCCGGATACGCTAGCTGTCCATTATTTGTGGGAAAACATAAACTGATGCTAGCTGAATTTAAGTATGATGGTCAAATCGATTAAACTTTCTACAGCAATCAATAAAAACCGCGCTATGAGTTTTACTTTATGAAGCGATTTATATTCCCACTGGCATATTGGCTATTCGTACCAAGAGGACTATGGGCTGGGCGGAAAGGCATCCGCTGGGTATGATTGTTAGCTATTGTCTAAATTTACCTAAAAATTTAAAGATATTAATAAATATCAACCAGATTAGGGAGGTACCTAACTGGACTACTTTGATATAATTGCTTGGCTGTTTGATAGTTTGGGAGACTCCGAAGAACGCGCCAAGTTTGGAAGAATAAACAGCTTGTCCTTCTCAATACGAAATTGTTTGGATTTATCCCGGCTAGTTCTTGATCCCTCTATTGTGCTCAATTGTTGATTCCCCTTTGCATTTTACACTTGGTTTAAGAACTTCAAATAATGATCAGGCAAAAATTTTTATTTATCAATTTTTAGATCTTATTTAGATACTTGGTTTTCCCCATAGCGGCTCATCCTCTTTCTAAAGCTGTCTTTTTACTTAAATTCAGCTTACCAAGCGGAGTGATTTCCTACCTTAGCATGAGTACTTGCAAGTTTTCTCTCATGAATTTCATTCTATCTTTGAATTTCACGTTCTTCCTCTGTACGAAAAGGATTGATGAGTCTAAATTTTCTCTAAAATTTATTAAAGCGTGAATAGCTACCATCAACTTAGACTTAATTTCTGCCTGTGTGTGAAATTGAAATAAGTCGATGAGCCATATTTTTATTTTCAACTTCTATTTCGTATTTCTTATTGACTGGTAAATCACGGTTATACTTTTGTTGTGCAATCTGATCGATAGTGCTACTGAGACTGTCTGGTAGTTGATGCTAAACTCTGGATCGTGCTGTTCTGATATTATGATAGTGCTGAGCTTTGTTCTGAAAATAGATGAAGTCCTCAGAGCGTTTTGACATAATATTTTATTTTAATGAATAATAGAGTAAATGTATTTATTAATGACTTTGCTGATAAAGTTATTTGATAAAAGTTTTGAGATGATGCTAATATTACAAAATTATAAATACAAAACATAACCTTAATAAAATTAAGTTGTATTATTTATAATGAAAAATAATAATAATCAAACCCTGTAAAGGGCATTAGGACGGCCTAGTGGTGTACCCTAGCATATCTTAATATTGTTGATTTCGTGCTTTCAGTAATTATATCATTTATTTTAACTCTTTGTTTGAGATGGTTTTCATCTCTTAAATCGTGCCTCTTCCGTCTAGAGTATTAATTTTTTGTCCTACTTTGGCATTTATAGTCGATAACAGCGGTAATCATTCCTCTCAGCTCGTATTGATGCTTCTATTTGGTTTTGGACAACTCATATTTATTATCTTTTTAGAAATTTTT